>ENA-OWPD01000516-OWPD01000516.1-human-gut-metagenome-genome-assembly--contig:-NODE-516-length-44147-cov-8.358931_pt1 | contig 44147 bp, 35 predicted proteins | sample MGYA00248262_ERZ651842 | MGnify/ENA primary metagenome ERZ651842 (study PRJEB26924, sample SAMEA4378253) | human gut metagenome | biome: human gut; feature: human-associated habitat; material: faeces... | reverse complement strand
TTGTGATTCTGAACCTGATGCCGTTGAAGATTACAACGGAAACAGACTTGGTGCGCTTACTTTCGAATACCCCTCTTCAGGTGGAGATTTCGTTTATGAAGATCAAGAGCCACACGTCGAAGAATACGCCGATAGAACACATGAAAACGTTCTATACGGATTTCGACCAGATGCGTCATGAGAAGTATGATGGTATGATTATCACCGGAGCCCCTGTAGAACAGATGGACTTCGAGGAGGTGACCTATTGGGATGAAATTACGGAAATCTTTGATTGGGCACGCACGCACGTCACTTCTACCTTATATATATGTTGGGCTGCACAGGCCGGATTGTATCATCATTATGGAGTTCCAAAATACCCGTTGGAAAAGAAGATGTTCGGCATCTTTGAACATCGCGTACTGGAACCTTTCCATTCCATCTTCCGTGGTTTTGACGATTGTTTCTATGTGCCGCATAGCCGTCATACGGAAGTGCGCAGGGAAGATATTCTGAAAGTTCCGGAACTGACGTTGCTTTCCGAATCGAAAGAAGCCGGTGTCTATATGGCAATGGCACGGGGCGGACGTGAGTTCTTTGTCACGGGACACTCTGAATATTCTCCGCTGACACTGGATGCGGAATACCGCCGTGACTTGGATAAAGGCCTGCCAATAGAGATCCCTCGCAATTATTATATAGACGATGATCCTGAAAAAGGCCCGTTGGTACGTTGGCGTGCCCATGCCAATTTGTTGTTCTCCAATTGGTTGAACTACTTTGTTTATCAGGAAACACCTTACAACATCAATGATATTAAATGATAAAGCAGCGTAAAATAGAACTTCTCGCTCCGGCGAAAAACCTGGAATGTGGTATTGAGGCTATCAACCATGGTGCAGATGCTGTATATATCGGTGCTCCGAAATTCGGGGCCCGTGCGGCAGCTGTGAACTCATTGGAAGATATTGAAGCATTGGTGCAGCATGCTCATTTGTATAATGCACGTATTTATGTCACGGTCAATACGATTCTGAAAGAAGAGGAGTTGAAAGAGACGGAGGAGATGATTCATGCACTTTATCGGATTGGTGTCGATGCACTGATTGTACAGGATATGGGAATCACGAAACTGAACCTTCCTCCGATACCGCTTCATGCCAGTACGCAAATGGACAACCGTACGCCGGAAAAAGTGAAATTCCTTTGGGAAGCAGGTTTCCGTCAAGTGGTGTTGGCGCGGGAGTTATCGTTGCGTGAAATAAAGAAGATTCATGAAAGCTGTCCGGAAGTACCTTTAGAAGTATTTGTACATGGGGCGCTTTGTGTCAGCTATAGCGGGCAATGCTATGTCAGTCAGGCCTGTTTCGGTCGTAGTGCCAATCGTGGAGAGTGTGCACAATTCTGCCGTCTGCCTTTTAGTCTGGTAGATGCGGACGGGAAAGTGATTGTCAAAGACAAACATCTGCTTTCCCTGAAAGATATGAATCAAAGCGACGAATTGGAGCAACTACTGGATGCCGGAGCTTCTTCATTTAAAATAGAGGGACGACTGAAAGACGTATCTTATGTGAAGAATGTGACGGCTGCTTATCGCCAGAAACTGGATGCGATCTTTGCCCGTCGTCCGGAATATGTACGTGCTTCTTCGGGTACGTGTCGTTTCGAATTTAAACCACAACTCGACAAGAGCTTCAGTCGTGGGTTTACGCATTATTTCTTGCACGGACGTGATAAAGAGATTTTCTCTTTCGACACTCCTAAATCGCTGGGCGAAGAGATGGGAACCATGAAGGAGGCCCGTGGCAACTATCTGACAGTTGCCGGACTTAAATCTTTTAACAATGGAGACGGTGTCTGCTATATCGACGAACAGGGACGTTTGCAGGGTTTCCGCATCAACCGGGTGGACAGCAACAAACTCTATCCGCAGGAAATGCCCCGTATCAAACCCCGCACTACGCTATACCGTAATTTCGACCAGGAATTTGAGCGAATCCTTTCCCGCAAATCTGCAGAAAGGAAGATCGCAGTGAAAATCTTGCTTGCCGACAACAATTTTGGTTTCTCCCTGACATTGACTGATGAAGATGATAATAGCGTCACAATCACTCTCCCTCGTGAGAAAGAACTTGCCCGCACTCCACAGACGGACAATCTGAAAACGCAACTGTCCAAACTGGGGAATACACCTTTTGAAGCAAAAGAAATAGAAATATCCTTTACCGGGAATTGGTTTTTGCCAGCTTCAGTGTTAGCCGATTTCCGCAGACAGGCAATCGACCAATTGATAATTGCCCGTCGAATCAATTATCGTCAGGAATTGGCAGTATGGAAGCCAACGAGTCATGCTTTTCCGCAAACTACATTAACCTATCTGGGGAATGTAATGAACACCCGTGCAGCTTCTTTCTATCAGGAGCATGGGGTACAACAGGTAGCGGCAGCATACGAAAAAGAAGCAGTGGAAGATGCGGTACTGATGTTCTGCAAACATTGTTTGCGCTATAGTATGGGCTGGTGTCCTATCCATCAACGGGTCCGTTCGCCTTATAAAGAACCCTATTATTTGGTGTCGAATGACGGCAAACGTTTTCGTCTGGAATTTGATTGTAAGAATTGTCAAATGAAAGTAAAGGCGGCACAATGAGGATAATTAATCACGGAATTATTCGTCACAGAGGACGTAGAGGAGACAATGTTTCAACTCATCCTTCCGGAACCGCTCGTTTGAACGGTTTGTGGAAGAGAGATGGAAAATTCTTCTTCATGTTCTCTGTGTCTTCTATGTCGTTCGTGTCTTATAGTAACTCTGTGTTTTCTGCATTCTCTGTGGTGAAGTCTGTCATGAGCTTGCTATTGTGTCTGTTTTTGCTTTCGTCTTGTTATTATAAAACGCCTGCTCTGGATTCGGAGGAGCTGTCGAAGAAAACAAAAGATTCGCTGACTTACCTGTATGAACGCCATTATACATGGAATACAAACTTGGAAGTAGTCGATGATTCCATCTCTTTGGAATGCCTCCCGATAAAAGATACTTTTATTCAGTTGAATAGGGGGGATAGGGTAGTGGTTGCAGAGTTTGCGGTTCATCCTGCCGATAGTGTAGACAGCATTTGGGTGAAACTGGCACATACGCAAGATGAACAGGGCTGGATACGTGAGAAAGAACTCAAGAAGTCATTTGCACCGACTGATAGTATTTCGCAGGCTATTCATCTTTTCAGCGATACACATGCCTCTTATTTTGTGGTTATTTTTGCTTTATTTGTTGGAGCTTATTTGTTTCGTGCTTTCCGTCGGAAGCAGTTGCAGATGGTTTATTTTAATGATATAGACAGTGTTTATCCATTATTTCTCTGTCTGCTGATGGCGTTCAGTGCAACAATCTATGAGTCTATGCAGGTCTTTGTGCCGGAAACGTGGGAACATTTCTATTTCAATCCAACTTTGTCGCCGTTCAAAGTACCTTTCATTCTCTCTGTTTTCCTGTTGAGTATCTGGTTGTTTCTGATAGTCGCTTTGGCGGTATTGGATGATTTGTTCCGGCAATTGACTCCCGCTGCAGCTATCTTTTATCTGCTGGGACTGATGTCCTGTTGTATTTTCTGTTATTTCTTCTTTATTCTGATGACACATATCTATATCGGTTATCTATTCCTAGCCTTTTTTATTTTGGTTTTTGCGAAGAAGGTCTATCGGAACATTGGGTATAAGTATCGTTGCGGACATTGCGGGGAGAAACTAAAAGAGAAAGGTCTATGCCCCCATTGTGGAGCGATTAACGAGTAATTTTATTATCTGTTTTATTTCTGAATAACTTTTCAAATGATGGAAATCAGGTCTACCGAAATAAAAGATCTCCCTTTAGTAATGGAGATTTATGACTATGCCCGTGCTTTTATGCGTACTACCGGAAATACGACTCAATGGATTGACGGCTATCCGTCTGAAGCATTGATTCGTCAGGAAATTGAAGAGGGTCATAGCTTTGTCTGTACTGGTGAACAAGGAGAAATCTTTGGAACTTTTTGTTTCATTTTGGGAGAAGATCCTACTTATCTACAAATTTATGAAGGCGCGTGGCTCAATGACGAACCTTATGGAGTGATTCACCGGTTGGCAACGAACGGAAAACAGAAAGGGGTGTCGGGAGCTTGTCTGGACTGGTGTTTCGAACGTTGGCCTAATGTCCGGGTAGATACTCACCGGGATAATAAGGTCATGCAACATATACTGACGAAGTATGGCTTTCAACGTTGCGGCATCATTTATGTAAAGAATGGGACGGAGCGTATCGCTTATCAGATGAAGCGTTTGCATGGTGGGGTGGAGGAATCTGATCGTACTGAAGTATAGGTCAGGTACGTTGGATGATGAACGAAGCAGTCTTAGGTATAAGCAAACTGATAGCAAGCAGTAGGTAAACTAATGCCGAAGCATTGATAAAGTTCCGGTAAGGTGCCGGTATAGTTGTGGTAAGGTGCCGCTATCTTTACCTTCCCACGGCCGTGGTAACTTCTTCCCACAGTCGTGACGAGATCCTCCCACAGTCGTGACGAGATCCTCCCACGGCCGTGGAGAGATGCGACCACGGCTGTGGAGAGTTAAGGATAGCGTAGGTCTGACAGAACAATACCGATTGGGTAAATTAAGTATAACGGCTTTATAATGCAAACTTCATAGGGACATATGTTCTTCTATCCCGTATTCTATGCTGTTAATCTACAAAGAGACAGGCTGACAATAAAAGTCAGAATCTTTTATTGTCAGCCTGTTTTTGGTTATTGTCAGCGCTTATTGTCAGCCGTTAATGTACTGAAAATCATTGCTCTGTATGGATAAAAACCTTTGGCTGACAATAAAAAGACTAAATAATATCCTTATGAGTAAAAATGATTAGAAGCGGCAGCGAAGATCTACTCCAAATTGCATTGGGCGTCCTTTCTGCATGAAACCTTTGTTCATTGTTTCGAAATAGAAGGCAGCATAGTCTTTATTCAGGAAGTTGCGTGCCCAGAAACTAATCATTGCATCACCGATTTCCAGATTCGTTCTCCAGTTGAGCGTGCCATAGAAGGATTGGCTGACGTCGTTTTGTTCAGTCCAGTAGATACGTCCGGCAGCATTATAGTTCGCTTGGAGCACAACCCGGTCGAAGATAGAACGTGGGCTGCAGGTGATCGCATATTCTCCACCGATATTTAATGTATGCTTGGGAACGAAAGGGACATATTTGCCATTATAATCCGCAGTTACTTTGGAACTGCCATCTTTTTGTCCTTCTGTAATTACATAATCAGTAAAGGTGGCATAGGTATATCCGTAACTGGCATTCAGACTAAGTTCTTTAGTCACGCTGGCACGAAGAGATGCTTCTGCACCATAACTACGGCTTTTTCCCGCATTGATGGTAATACGTCCCAAACCGCTTTCTGCAAATTGAGAGAGTTGTTGGTCGCGGGTGTCCATATAAAATGCTGCAAGATCAGCCCAAAGTCTACCTTCCCACAACGTAAGATGACTGCCCACTTCGTAGTTCCACGAATATTCGGGTTTGTACGTAGTAGACGTTTTTACATTAATCTCTTTGGTTGGTACCATTTGGTCCATCATTTTTATGATGGTTGCCCCCCATGTGGCATCTTGCCCTATTGTCGGACTTTCTTTAATGGCATTCATCATCGAGTTGGTCAATTCTGTTTGTGATAAGTCAGAGAACATCTGGATATTATATCCTCCCGAACGATATCCCCGGGTAACGGTGGCATACACATTATTTTGGTTCTTCCATTCATATTGAATAGCGAATTTAGGGAGAAGTTGTACATAGTCAGTCGATAGCTTGCCTACGAAAGAGGCCGGAGCTTTCATATTCTGATCGGACAAGTTTATTGAGTTGGGACCCATAGCTAAGTGAAAATCAAAGCCAAAGTCTACAGGAGTACTAAGGGAATTGTACTTCATACTGATCTTTTCGTAATCGAGTCGGAGTCCCGCTGTAACGGACAGTCCTTCGATAAATAGGTTGTTGAAAGTAGACTGATGATAAAGTGCGCCGCTAAGAGTCGGGGTATCGAAGGTTCCTCCTACACTTAGTGTCGGGTTATGTACGGTCATTCCCATAGTAGGTGCACCGGGTTTGGAGGCAATCTCTTCAAAAGCGGAATTGGCGTTGTTTTCAATCATCGTTTTCACTCCTTCTTCTTTGAACAGAACGGGACCTGTGGTATGTAGCCATTGGTAGAATCCGAAAGCTCCCGTAGTCCATTGCCATCTCTTTCCGGGTTTGGCTTTCAAGACAATTTCTTCGGAAATGGTATTTGCCCTTTGCTTTTGCTCGATATTAAAGATATCTCTTTCTGTGAAGTCCTGATCGAGGAACATACGGTCATTCAGGTTCTGATAACCTGTCACGGCACTCAATATAAAGTTACAGGCTTGATATTCGATGTTGACACCAGAATTGAGCAATCCACGGCGGTAACTGCTGCGGTCGTTATATGAAATTTTACCGATGTAGTCTGCCCGGTCCTCTGTAATTTCTTTACCCTTTTCTTTAGCTTTGGCTATGCCGTTTTGAGTAATCCCGGTATAGTAGTACGGATACCCGCCCTGGTCGCTATATTCATAGTTCACGGTCATGTCTATTTTCAGATTAGATGTCGGCAGGTAAATCCCACGAAAACGTCCGCCTCCGGCGTTGCTTTTGTCGACTTTTTCATTGTTCCGTGCAGAGTTTTCAAAGAAGCCGCCTGTGTGTTCGTAGAAACCTCCGGTAGAAAAAGCAAAGCGGTCGGATATACGGTGATAATGGGTGAGTGAAACGTTATAATTATTGTAAGTTGCTGCTCCCATGCGAATATCGGTACCTTGATAAGTGAAAGGCGATTTTGTGTGCACCTTGATAAGTCCTCCCATCGTGTTACGTCCGTAGAGGGTACCTTGTGACCCGCGAAGAATATCAATACGTTCGATATCAGCATAGTTGAAGTCGAAAGCGGATTTGTCGATATAAGGGATATTGTCTACATAAAGTCCTACGGACGGAGTATTGATGCGTGAGCCGATTCCGCGGATATAAATCGAAGTAGTCAGTTTGGAACCGTAGTCAGGGATAAACAGATTGGGAACAATACCTGTCAGGTTCTTTACGGAATTTACCTGATTGGCGCGCATATTCTCCTGTGATAAGACGGTGGCGGCTACCGGCAGATCACGCAGTTTACGGTTTTCTTTCGGAGTAGCAATCACTACCACCTCTTCGATGTCTACTATTTTTAGTGAGTCTTTGGGGAAATCTTCAGCCCATGCTGTCCCTGTCGTCAGGAGCATGAGGGCAATCATAATCTTTTTTGTTTTCATCTGCTGTTAATTTATCTGGTGCAAAGTAACGGCAAATATAGATGACGGTCAATCCTCATTTATTAGGATTATGACTTATTTTTTAAGAAGTCAGATTCGGTCGGCTTCGATATATCCGTTCATTACAGCATAAATAGTCAGCCCGGAGACAGACTTAATGCCTAATTTCTCCGTGATATTTTTTCGGTGAGTGATAACGGTAGTCAGGCTGATATTCAGTTTATCTGCTATTTCTTTGTTGATTAATCCTTTGGTTATCAGTACGAGCACTTCTATTTCACGGGCGGATAGAATTTCCTGATGAGGCTGCATCGGAGGCATGGGCGGCATATCTTTTACCGGATAACCGTCGTGGTGAGCATGTTGGTGAAGTTTCAATATATTTTTTACCAGCTCTTCTTCGGATTCGTAAATGTTGAGTACAGGTACGCCGGACAGTTGGAATTGCGGACTGTCGCTTGCCAATACAATCGTTTTTCGTTTCCGGGGGAGAAAGAAAGCGTTGTGCTCCACGTAAATCTGTGCGGAAATGAAATAGTGGGCATACATATCCGGAGTATCGTCCATCAGTTCGCTGAAGTGATGGAAAGTCCGTATGGTTGCCATAGGAATCATTTCCTCCAAGATTCCTTTCAGACCGAGAGAGGTCAATGTATTGGCTTCTATAATTGCTATTTCGGGTTGATAATTCATTTTTGTGTAAGTTTAATTAATGATTGAAATAGTTGGCTACTGCTTCTGCACATCGTTCGCCGTCTACTCCGGCAGACACAATTCCTCCGGCATAGCCTGCGCCTTCTCCGCAAGGAAATAATCCGCGAACGGTGACATGTTGCAGAGTATCCTTATCGCGTATGATACGAACGGGAGAAGAAGTTCGTGTCTCCACACCAATCATTACTGCCTCATTAGTCAGGAACCCGTGACTGCTTCGTCCGAATTGTTGGAAACCAAGAGATAGCCTTTTATTAATAAATGATGGCATCCAGAAATGAAGTGGAGACGAAATCAATCCCGGACTATAGGATGACTCGGGCAGATCGTAACTCAATTTCTTGCGGGTAAAATCCAGCATGCGTTGTGCCGGAGCAGTCTGTCGTCTGCCTCCCTGCAACCAGCATTGACGTTCCAATTCCTCTTGAAAGTGAAGAACAGATAGTAACTGTGAATTAATCTCTGAAAGTTGTGAACTTTTCAAATTCGGATTCAGTGCCATTAGTTGCTCATCTTGTTTCGCAGCCAACTCTTCATTCCTTATTTTTAATTCTTCATTTTCCAAATCTTCCGGTTGAATTTCCACTACCATTCCCGAATTGCTCCACCGTGACCCACGGTTGGCAGGAGACATTCCGTTCACTACCACTTGTTCCGGTCCGCTCGCGGCAGGAACGATGAAACCTCCGGGACACATACAGAAACTATATACTCCTCTGCCTTCTGCCTGTGTTACAAAGCTGTATTCAGCAGCGGGCAGGTATTTGCCCCGTCCATTCTTATTATGGTATTGTATTTGATCGATCAACATTGCCGGATGTTCCAGACGTACTCCGACAGCGATTCCTTTCGCCTCAATCGTCACATTATTGGCAGCCAGCCAACGATATACATCTCTTGCCGAATGTCCGGTTGCCAGTATCACAGGTCCGAGAAAGGTCTTTCCTGTATTTGTTTCGATACCTTTGACTTCACCGTTCTCAATAATCAATGCATCCATTCGTGTCTGGAAATGTACTTCTCCACCGCATTCGATAATGGTATTCCGCATATTTTCAATGACACGTGGCAATTTGTCTGTTCCGATATGCGGATGCGCATCCACCAATATCGAAGTCGAAGCTCCATGCTGGCAAAATACATTCAGAATCTTATCTACATTTCCTCTCTTCTTGCTCCGGGTATAGAGTTTCCCATCCGAATAAGCTCCTGCACCTCCTTCTCCGAAACTGTAATTCGATTCCGGATCAACAGTGTGTTCCCTGCTGATTTGTGCCAGATCTTTCTTACGTTCGCGCACGTCTTTTCCACGTTCGATGACAATAGGACGTAATCCGAGTTCAACGAGGCGTAAGGCAGCGAATAGCCCGCCGGGACCTGCGCCAACGACAATCACTTGCGGTTTTCCCTCTACATTATTATATATAGTACGTTCGTACTCATCTTCTTGCGGCATTTCCTTGATGTATGCCCTTACCTTCAGATTGACGAAGATAGTCCGCTGGCGTGCATCAATACTCCGTTTCAAGATTCGGGTAGCGGTGATGTCACGTAAATTCAGACCTTTTTCTTTAGAAAGATATTCCTTTAATTTCTGTTCGTTTGCTGCGATTTCGGGAAGTATACGGAGTTGGTATTCTTGTGTCATTTAGTTATTATTGATATTGTTTTCGATTATCCAATTAGAAAAACGGGCTATTTATGCATCAGTGTCTTATCCGAATAAAGCCCTGAACGCCTCTTCTACTTTTCTCACCGGTACTAATTCTATCTTCAGTTTTTGGGTATCGATCCCTTGCAAGTTATATTTAGGTAGCAAGAAACGTTTGAAACCTAACTTTTCAGCTTCACCGATACGCTGTTCAATTCGATTCACAGGACGTATCTCTCCCGACAGACCGATTTCTCCCGCCATACAAACTTCCGGTTCAATGGCTGCATCCATATTGGAAGAAAGGATTGCACTGATAACCGGCAGATCGATAGCCGGATCATTCACTTTCAATCCTCCGGCAATATTCAGGAACACATCTTTCTGTGCTAGCTTAAATCCCACCCGCTTTTCGAGAACAGCCAGCAGCATATTCATTCTTCTCAAATCGAAACCGGTTGCCGAACGTTGCGGATTTCCGTAGACTGCAGAGCTTACCAAAGCCTGTGTCTCAATCAAAAACGGGCGAATCCCCTCAATGGCGGAGGCAATGGCTACCCCGCTCATCCCTTCATGATCCTGACTTAGCAAAAGTTCGGAAGGATTACTCACTTGGCGCAACCCATCCTGACGCATTTCATAAATACCTAATTCTGCCGTACTACCGAAACGATTCTTGATACTGCGTAGAATACGATACATATAATGTTGGTCGCCCTCAAATTGAAGAACAGTATCTACGATATGTTCCAGCACTTTAGGTCCTGCAATACTTCCTTCCTTATTAATATGTCCGATCAGCAATACAGGCGTATGTGTTTCTTTCGCAAAACGAAGAATAGACGCCGAACACTCTCTGACTTGCGCTATACTTCCGGGAGACGATTCGATACTTTCGGTGGAAATAGTCTGTATAGAGTCGATAATCACTAAATCGGGATTCGTATTCTTGATATGCACATAAATCTGTTCGAGTGAAGTCTCGCAAACGATCAGGCAATCGCTGGAAGTGTCAGAGAGACGGTCGGCACGAAGTTTCAGCTGTCGTGCACTCTCTTCACCGGATACATAAAGAATCTTCTTTTCCGGCATGTGCAGTACGGTCTGCATGACGAGCGTCGATTTACCGATTCCCGGTTCGCCGCCTATCAGGACAAGAGAACCCTGTACAAGTCCGCCCCCCAATACACGATTCAGTTCATCATCGTGCATATTAATGCGTGGCTCGTCGTCTGCCTCTATATCGCTAAGTGCCAGTGGCTTGGGCTTCTGTGTTTCAATGCCCGACACCGGACGGCGGTTAGTGGGTTCTTTCCGTACGATTTCTTCAACATACGTATTCCATTCTCCACACGACGGACATTTACCCACCCATTTCGGTGAATCCTGTCCGCAATTACTGCATACATATACGGTTTTCTCTTTTGCCATCGAAATTCCTTTCTTCTTGTAGGGTACAAAAATAGGGATAATTTATTAGAAATAAGTTATCCCTGCCTAATAGAAATAGATGAAGCCTACAGAGTTATCTCTCCTGCTATCGAACGGTTCATCCGGTCGCGTACCTCATCCGGGGTATATCCATGTCCCAGTAAGAACATTAATTTAGTGACTGCCGATTCCGTTGTACTGTCATATCCGGAGACAACGCCTGCCTGCAATAACTGGTATCCTGTTTCGTAACGTTCCATTTCTACCATTCCTGCGCTGCATTGTGTTACGTTGACAATCACAATTCCACGTTCACTGGCCTGACAGAGCCGGCGTATAAACCATTCCTTTCGGGGAGCATTCCCCGAACCGTATGTTTCGAGCACAACCGCCTTTAAACCTTCAATCCCCAGAATGGTGGCAATTACATTTTCCTGGATGCCCGGAAAGAGCTTCAGTACCACTACATTGGTATCCAGCAAATAGTGCGGTTTCAATTCCCGTTCTTCACCATTTCCGTGAATTTGTACATTATTATATTTAATATGGATTCCCGCTTCCGCCAATACCGGATAATTGAAAGAACGGAATGCATTGAAGTTTTCTGCATTCATCTTTGTCGTACGGTTTCCCCGCATCAGGTGATTTTCAAAGAAGATGCATACTTCGGGCACCAGTGCCCTTCCTTCCTTGTTTTGTGCAATGGCAATCTCGATACTGGTCATCAGATTTTCCTTTCCGTCCGTGCGGAGTACGCCGATGGGAAGCTGTGAGCCTGTGAGAATGACGGGTTTGTCCAGTCCTTCCAGCATAAAACTTAGTGCGGAAGCGGTATAAGCCATCGTGTCCGTTCCGTGCAGGATGACGAAGCCGTGGTAACGATTGTAGTTGTCATGAATAATGCGTACCAGCTTCCGCCACATATCCGGTTCCATGTCCGACGAATCCATCGGAGGATCAAACTGATAGGTGTCAATTGGAAAATTGAACTTTTGCAGTTCGGGGATATATTTTTGCAGTTGCTCGAAGTTAAAGTTCTCCAGAGCACCTGTCGCGGCATTCTCAATCATACCAATTGTTCCACCGGTGTAGATTAACAATACGGAAGTATTTAATGGGCTCATAAGCTGATTTTGTGCGATTGTTTTCGCAAATATAATAATAGATTTGATAAATAAGTAACAAAATGTCATAAAAGTAAAGGCGAATGACCGGGTAAAGCGCAGGCGAAAGATTCTTTTTATCAGAAAAAAACCGAAAAAAGTGATAGATTGAACGTTTTTATTATTACTTTTGCGACACTTATCAAAAACAATGGTAGAAACAGAGACTATGATGAAGTACTATCCACATACAGTCACATCCATGTGTACCATGACCCTTAGGGGTTAATGGATAGTTTTTGTGTATCTACGTGATTCACGCTTGTATAAGCAGGCAAAATTCAAATTCAATTTTATTCGTAAACAACCAATCGTTCTGTAAAAAGCAAACTTCAGGACATTGCATTTAAATAAGTATCTTCATGAAAGTAATGAAATTCGGCGGAACATCCGTAGGTTCCGTGAACAGCATTTTAAGCGTAAAGAGAATTGTAGAGTCGGCAAATGAGCCGGTAATTGTAGTTGTTTCCGCATTGGGAGGCATCACTGACAAATTGATAAATACATCGAAGATGGCGGCAGTGGGAGATTCAGCCTATGAGGGTGAGTTTCGCGAAATCGTTTACCGTCATGTGGAGATGATTAAGGAGGTGATTCCTGCCGGAGAAAAGCAAGTATCGTTGCAACGTCAGATTGGCGAGCTGCTGAACGAATTGAAGGATATCTTTCAGGGAATTTACCTGATTAAAGACCTTTCCCCGAAAACTTCGGATACAATCGTCAGCTATGGTGAACGCCTTTCATCGATCATCGTCACCGCACTGATTGAGGGAGCAAAATGGTTCGATTCGCGCACTTTTATCAAGACGGAAAGAAAGCATAGCAAGCACACGCTGGATACAGAATTGACTAATAAACTGGTGAAAGAGGCTTTCCAGTCTATTCCTAAAGTAGCGCTGGTGCCGGGATTCATCTCTTCGGATAAAACGACAGGGGATGTAACAAACCTCGGACGCGGTGGCTCGGACTATACGGCTGCCATTATTGCTGCGGCGCTGGATGCGGCAAGTCTGGAAATCTGGACGGACGTAGATGGATTTATGACGGCTGATCCGCGTGTCATTTCGACTGCTTATACGATTACGGAATTGAGTTACGTAGAAGCGACCGAACTTTGTAACTTCGGCGCAAAGGTGGTTTATCCGCCGACTATCTATCCCGTATGTCACAAGAATATTCCTATTATAATAAAGAATACATTCAACCCGGATGGAGTGGGAACGGTTATCAAACAAGAAGTTTCCAACCCGCAGAGCAAGGCTATCAAGGGGATTTCCTCCATCAACGACACAAGTCTGATTACTGTTCAGGGTCTTGGTATGGTAGGTGTGATCGGTGTAAACTACCGCATTTTTAAAGCATTGGCAAAGAATGGAATCAGCGTGTTCCTCGTCTCACAGGCTTCATCGGAAAACAGTACTTCTATCGGTGTACGTAATGCCGATGCCGACCTGGCTTGTGAAGTGCTGAACGAAGAATTTGCGAAAGAAATAGAGATGGGGGAGATTTCTCCGATTCTGGCGGAAAGAAATCTGGCAACAGTGGCTATCGTAGGTGAGAATATGAAACATACACCGGGTATCGCAGGTAAACTTTTCGGTACACTGGGACGTAATGGTATCAACGTTATCGCTTGCGCACAGGGAGCTTCGGAAACTAATATCTCTTTTGTTGTCGATTCCAAATCCTTGCGTAAATCATTGAACGTAATCCACGATTCTTTCTTCCTCTCCGAATATCAGGTATTGAACCTCTTTATCTGTGGTGTCGGTACGGTAGGGGGCAGTCTGGTAGAACAGATTCGTTGCCAGCAACAAAAGCTGATGATGGAAAACGGACTGAAACTCCATGTAGTAGGCATCATTGATGCAGCCAAGGCAATGTTCAGCCGTGAAGGTTTCGACCTCGCCAACTTCCGTGAAGAACTGCTGGAAAAGGGCAAGGACAGCAGCTTGCAAACCATCCGCGACGAGATTATCGGAATGAATATCTTTAATTCTGTATTTGTAGACTGTACGGCCAGCGCTGACATCGCATCGCTTTACAAAGATTTCCTGCAACACAATATCTCTGTGGTAGCAGCCAATAAGATCGCGGCTTCTTCCGCTTATGAAAACTATCGTGAACTGAAAACGATTGCCCGCCAACGTGGTGTGAAGTATCTGTTCGAAACAAACGTAGGTGCAGGTCTTCCGATCATCAATACAATTAATGACCTGATTCATAGCGGTGACAAGATTCTGAAGATTGAAGCGGTGCTTTCCGGTACACTGAACTATATATTTAATAAAATCAGCGCCGATATTCCTTTCAGCCGTACCATCAAAATGGCACAGGAAGAACGCTACTCTGAACCGGACCCACGTATTGACTTGAGTGGAAAAGATGTGATCCGTAAACTGGTGATTCTGGCACGTGAAGCCGGATACCGTCTGGAACAGGAAGATGTTGAAAAGAACCTCTTTGTTCCGAATGACTTCTTCGAAGGTTCTCTGGAAGATTTCTGGAAACGTGTTCCAAGTCTCGACGCAGACTTTGAAGCCCGTCGCCAGGTATTGGAAAAAGAAAACAAGCACTGGCGTTTCGTCGCCAAACTGGAGAATGGAAAAGCCTCCGTCGGCCTGCAGGAAGTAGGAGCCAACCATCCGTTCTACGGCTTGGAAGGCAGCAACAATATTATCCTGCTCACTACGGAACGCTATAAAGAATATCCGATGATGATTCAAGGATACGGTGCCGGTGCCGGCGTAACGGCTGCCGGAGTATTTGCCGACATCATGAGTATCGCAAACGTTTAATAAATTAAAAATTGAGAATTAAAAATTGAGAAATACCATTCGGAAACGGATCTAAGGCTTTCTTTCATTTTTTAATTCTCAATTCTCAATTTTCAATTTATGAAGCATATTATCATATTGGGAGACGGAATGGCCGATTGGCCAGTGAAGTCATTAGGGGACAAGACGCTCCTGCAATATGCAAAGACGCCTTATATGGATAAGCTAGCTCGCATGGGACGTAACGGCCGCCTGATTACTGTGGCGGAAGGTTTCCATCCGGGTAGCGAAGTTGCCAATATGTCCGTGTTGGGATATAATTTGCCAAAGGTATATGAAGGTCGCGGACCGCTGGAAGCTGCCAGTATTGGTGTGGATCTGAAACCGGGTGAGATGGCAATGCGCTGTAATTTGATTTGTGTGGAAGGAGAAATTCTGAAGAATCACTCCTCCGGACATATATCTACAGAAGAAGCAGATGTATTGATTCAATATTTGCAAGAAAAACTGGGTAATGGCCGCGTACGCTTTCATACAGGAGTTCAGTATCGCCATCTATTGGTTATCAAGGGAGGTAATAAAGAACTGGACTGTACACCTCCGCATGATGTACCTTTGAAACCTTTCCGTCCATTGATGGTGAAACCATTGGTTCCGGAAGCGCAAGAAACGGCAGATCTGATTAACGATCTGATTCTGAAATCACAGGAATTGCTGAAAGATCATCCATTAAATCTGAAACGTATGGCAGAAGGTAAAGATCCTGCGAACAGTATTTGGCCCTGGAGTCCCGGTTACCGTCCGCAGATGCCTACTTTCTCCGAGACTTTCCCACAGGTAAAGAAAGGAGCAGTCATCTCGGCTGTCGATCTGATAAACGGAATCGGTTACTATGCTGATTTACGTCGCATCGCAGTAGAGGGAGCAACCGGACTTTATAATACGAACTACGAAAACAAAGTGGCCGCTGCCTTGGAAGCATTGAAGACGGATGATTTTGTTTATCTGCATATCGAAGCCAGTGATGAGGCCGGACACGAGGGAGACATCGACTTGAAACTTCTCACTATCGAGAATCTTGATAAACGTGCCGTAGGTCCTATTTATGAAGCAGTGAAAGATTGGGACGAACCGGTAGCCATTGCTGTATTGCCCGATCATCCTACTCCCTGTGAGCTTCGTACTCATACATCTGATCCCATTCCGTTTCTTATCTGGTATCCGGGTATCGAGCCGGACGAAGTGCAGACATATGATGAAATAGCTGCTTGCAACGGTAGTTACGGACTTCTGAAAGAAGACGAGTTTATAAAAGAATTCATGAAATAAGTCACCACAGATTATGAAATATTATAGTACGAATAAACAAGCACCTGTTGCCTCACTGCAAGAAGCGGTGGTAAAAGGGCTTGCTGCCGACAAAGGGCTGTTTATGCCTATGTCTATCAAACCTCTTCCACAGGACTTTTACGATACGATTGATAGTTTATCCTTTCAGAAAATTGCTTATCGCGTAGCCGATGCTTTCTTCGGTGAGGATATTCCTGCCGATACGCTGAAACAGATTGTATATGATACATTAAGTTTCGATGTACCTTTGGTTAAGGTGGCAGATAACATCTATTCACTTGAACTTTTCCACGGACCGACGTTAGCATTTAAAGATGTAGGCGGTCGTTTCATGGCGCGTCTTTTGGGATACTTCATTAAGAAAGAAGGACAAAAGAATGTCAATGTATTGGTAGCTACTTCCGGTGATACGGGAAGTGCTGTTGCCAACGGCTTTCTGGGTGTGGAAGGTATTCATGTGTATGTGCTTTATCCGAAAGGAAAAGTGAGCGAAATACAGGAGAAACAATTCACTACGCTCGGACAGAATATCACTGCGCTCGAAGTGGACGGAACATTTGATGATTGTCAGGCATTGGTGAAATCTGCTTTCATGGATAAAGAATTGAATGAACACCTTTTATTGACTTCTGCCAACTCCATCAATGTAGCCCGTTTCCTGCCGCAGGCATTCTATTATTTCTATGCTTATGCACAATTGAAACGTGCCGGAAAAGCTGATAATGCTGTAATCTGTGTACCTAGTGGAAACTTCGGAAATATCACTGCCGGATTGTTTGGTAAGAAGATGGGTTTACCCGTGAAGCGTTTCATTGCTGCCAATAACCGCAACGATATTTTCTATCAATATCTGCAGACTGGTAAATATAATCCCCGTCCGTCTGTCGCAACGATTGCTAATGCTATGGACGTAGGCGATCCGAGTAACTTTGCTCGTGTACTCGATTTATATAGTGGTTCACATGCTGATATCTCTGCCGAGATTTCAGGAACAACTTATACCGATGAGCAAATCCGCGAAACGGTGAAGGAAACCTGGAAAGAACATCATTATCTCCTTGATCCTCATGGTGCTTGTGGATATCGTGCGTTGGTAGAAGGCTTGAAAGAGGGAGAAACAGGTGTATTCCTTGAAACGGCTCATCCTGCCAAGTTCCTCGAAACAGTGGAAAGCATTATTGGAGAAGCGGTAGAAATCCCTGCCAAATTGCAGGAATTTATGAAAGGCGAGAAAAAAAGCCTTCAAATGACAAAAGACTTTGCGGACTTCAAGAAGTATTTGTTGACGCTTTAATCCTCTTCTTCCTATGAATGAATTTGTGCCACCTTGTTGGCACGGTTGTGTCATCGAAGTGTCACGGTCGTGCCAACAAGGTGGCACAGTTGTGACAATAGGGTGGCATAAACCGAGTAATTGCAATATCGTTTATATAGAAGCTAGGAATACTAAATATTCTCCCGTACAATGAACAGTAAACTCATTAGCTGTTGCTTCATTAAGCGTTCCTTGCCACCAATTAGTAAAATCACTAAGAGGATAAACTAATCCTTCTCCTTGCAATCCTTTCGCTCCGAAATTGAAAATTGAAACTTGTTGCCCCGGATGAGAGGCGAAAGTTTGCGTGTCTTTGGCGGGAATAAACATACCATAGTCGGTAATGGTACGTACCTCGATACCGTCTTTCATGTAGTCGATCAGCAGACTGATGTTTCCTAACGTATGATCTTCCCGTTTGCCGGTGGCTCCGACGATGGCAATTCTCCGGAATCCTTTCTTTTGCAGGAAATGAACGGCTTTGGTTTGGTCGTTCGTTTCTTGGTCCGCTATCTGATGTACAATAAGGGAGAATAGTTCTTTATATTCCGGTGAAAGAGAATCCCCGTCACCAATAATTGCATCAGGAGTATGCCCACGCAGGATATATTCATTGGCTGCCCCGTCACAACAAACTACAAATTCTGCATTTTCCAGCATTTGCAGGGGAAGAGGATGGCTGGGATATTCGCCATTGGCAAGTATCACGGCTTCGGGAGTATAGTGTTCGTATTTCATTGTATGCTCATTAATTTTTTCCACTTAAAGTAGCCAAAGATAGCTATAATGGAGTAAAGTCCGTACAAAGCGGAAGTAAAATAAAGGTCTTTGTAAATATAAAGTCCGCAGCAGACAATATCCACAAGAATCCAGGCAAACCATTGTTCGATGTATTTGCGTGCCAGCATCCACATGCCGACAATACTTAATGCGGTAGTAAAGCTATCTAGCCAAGGAACATTGCTATCCGTATATGCTATCAGTATCCATGCAATACCGAGGAAAGAAACGATGAATATTAGAAAAAGAGGTAAGTAACATTTTCCCGGAGTATGTACGATAGGAAGACCTTTAGGGGGGGCACCGATTGAAGCATCTGCTGTCGTCAATTGGCCTTTCTTTTTTCTGTGTCCCCATATCCAGAAGAACCAGCCGTAGATGGCAGCTATCAAGTAGTAGATATTGATGCCAAAGTCAGCATACAATCCGGCTTTGTAATATACGAAGATGTAGATGGCAGGCATCACAATGCCCGCTATCCAAAGGTAGATACTTGCCCGGTACTCTAACCAAAGGTAGATCAGCCCGACAATCGTACCGAATATTTCCAGAAAATTCAATTCCATAACTCTGTGTGATTAAAAGCGGAAAGAAACATGTCCCATAACGTTTGTTCCTGCTTGTGCAGCATATCCGGCATAGTTTCCCCGATTTTCCAGCGTATCGGTGTAGTCACTTGATGCCCAGCCGTTGTTTTCATATTTTTCATTAAACAGATTGTATACAGTAAATCCTACGGTGACTTCTTTCAGTACTTTCTTGGGACGGAAGCTGTACGCCAGATTGAGGTTGCTGACAAAATACTTATCAAGAGTCAGTTCTTCAACTTCTGCGTTTGTCATATACTGTTTGCTCACGAACTGTGATTGCAGGGCAGCTTCGAATCCCTTATAATTGAATGAGAAACGATTGTTGAGTAAGAAGTCCGGTGAGAAAGCAATGTGAGTGTCTTTATGCTTTATCTGAATAGTCGGGAGAGAAGTAGAGCTACCGTCGTCATTATAGTGGTAGCCCGGCAGGCTCTCTACGAAATCCTGAATACGGTTTTTGCTCCATGTAGCGTTGATATCCCATTGAAACCATTTGCACGGTTTGATTCCCAGCATGATTTCGATTCCCATGCGATAACTGTCCGGCACGTTTTCGGTCAGTGCTTCACCTATATCGTTTAAGGCTCCGGTCAGAACCAGTTGGTCGGTATAGTCCATGTAGTAGAAGTTTGCACCTGCTGTCAGCCATTGGTTGGCGAAGGTATATCCTGCTTCATAGTCGAGCAGCTTTTCTGCTTTGGGGTACGAGTCCGGATCACCATCCGTATAATTGTTTCTTGTTGGCTCTTTTTGAGCAACCGAGAAAGAGGCATAGACACGATGGTTGGAAGTGATGTTCCAGTTTAATCCTACTTTCGGATTAAAGAAATCGAACTTTTTATCTACTGCCAGTGGACGCAGGGCATTCTTGCTCCAGTCATATTTATCATTGTTTCCGTCGATGGTATAGTTGATGTGGCGATACTGGAGATCGGCATAAGCACTTAGTCCTCTAGTAAGATCGTAGTTCGCTTTCAGATAAATATTTCCATCGGTCTTCTTGGATTTGTTGCGGTAATATTCATGGTCGGGAGATAGAGAACCTACGTAGTTTTTCACCCAGGGAACTCTTCCGAAGTTATTGCCCCGGTATTGATTCAAACCACCTCCCAGAGACGCATTCAGCCTGTTAGCCGTGTAATTGAGAGAAAAAACGCCGCCGCCGAATTTGTTGTCCATCTTCTTTTGACGGACTAAATCGCTTTTAGATACTTCGGTTCCATCTATTGTAAATGGTTTTAAACCATATTCTATCAGGTATCTGCCGTCTTTGTACTCTTCGTAATAACCGTCACCTTTGGTATAATGTAAGGCAACGTTCAGATTCCAGGCTGTCGAGAAAGTATGATTGAAGAGAAGCTGATAATTCTTTTGCAGATAATTATCTGTTTGGTCGTCGTAATAATGTTTTTTGCCGTTGGCATCAGTGTACATTTCCCCGCAAGGATTGTAGCGTCTGCCGAATTTTTCCATTTGCTCTTTTGTTGCGTATCCCCAAGCATGATATGTTTTTTCTTTTCCGGCAAATGCAATGAGCTTCACAGATGTGTTTTCTGCAAAATAACCTCCTTGCAGGTAGTAAGAGTTCAAGTCCACCGAAGCACGGTCTATGTATCCGTCCGTACCGATATTGGAAAGGCGGGCGTCAAACGTCCAGTGGTTATTGAGTAGGCCGGTTCCCACTTTCACTGTTTCCTTGTGCGTGTTGAACGAACCGTATGAACCATTGAATTCGGCGTATGGTTTCATAGATGCACCTTCGGTTTGCATATTGACACTGGCTCCGAAAGCACCTGCTCCGTTCGTTGATGTACCTGCTCCGCGCTGCACCTGCATATCTTTTACGGAAGAAGAAAAGTCGGGCATATTCACCCAGAACAGGTTATGGCTTTCGGCATCGTTCATCGGTATGCCGTTTACCGTGATGTTGATTCGTGTGCCATCGGTTCCACGTACGCGAAGTGTCGTATAGCCGATACCAGCTCCTGCATCCGATGTGGTCAGTGTGGAAGGAGTCATACTTAGCAGATAGGGGATATCCTGTCCGAAGTTTACCTTTTTGAGTTCTGCTTTGCCTATATTGGTGAATGCCACGGGAGTTTTGGCTGTGGCACGTGTGGACACTACCTGCACCTCTTGCAAGTTTACTACTCTCATACTATCCTTTGCACTCGTCTGTGCATGAACAGTGATACCTGCGCCCAATAAGGCGACGGCCATCCATACAATTCTTTTCATTTTTGCTTACTAATTAGTTCTCTACGCCGGCATTACCCGGATCAGATTCTATGGGTATGTTCTCAGCCCGTCATGTTAAGGCACCCCTACCAGTGAATCGGTTACAAAAATACTGCTTTTGCAGGAGGAAAGCAAAAAAAACTTTTAGATTCACTAAAAACAATATAACTTTGTAAATTGTTGAAATAACAAAACTGCATTTATTCACTTAATATATATTTAATTATGCTACTATTATTGCAAGCAACACAAGCTGCGGACTCTGTGCAAGTGGCTGCAGACGAATTAATGAAAGAGGCGATTGCCAATGCTGACGGATTGGATAAGCTTTCGCTGATTACTCAACAACTGATAGACTTCGGTATTCGTGCCGGAGAACGTATACTGATTGCGGTCATCGTCTTTATTGTCGGACGTTTCCTTATCTCGTTGCTCAACAAGTTTATAAGACGTCTGTTGGATAAACGAAAGGTAGATATAAGTATCAAAACTTTCGTTAGAAGTCTGGTCAATATTCTGTTGACAATCCTGTTAATCATTTCTGTTGTCGGTGCCTTGGGAGTTGAGACAACTTCATTTGCGGCTTTATTGGCTTCCGCCGGTGTCGCTGTCGGTATGGCTTTATCCGGTAATCTGCAAAACTTTGCCGGCGGACTGGTTATTCTTTTGTTCAAACCTTATAAAGTTGGCGATTGGATAGAAACACAGCAGGGATCAGCCGGTACAGTAAAAGAAATTCAGATATTCCATACCATCCTTACTACTGGGGATAATAAACTGATTTATATACCGAATGGTTCATTAAGTAGTGGAGTAGTGATTAATTACAGTCACCAGGAAACCCGCCGTGTAGAATGGATTATTGGTATAGATTATGGGGAAGATTACAATAAGGTTCAGCAGATAGTTCGTGATATTCTGGCTGCCGATAAACGTATCTTGAATGAACCTGCTCCGTTTATAGCTCTTCATGCGCTGGATGCCAGCAGTGTGAATGTGGTGGTACGTGTATGGGTAAATAGCGGAGATTATTGGGGTGTTTATTTCGATACCAATAAAGCAATTTACGAAACCTTCAATGAAAAAGGTATCAACTTCCCTTTCCCACAGCTTACTGTGCATCAGGGAAATTGATTGTTATACTCTGATAATTCAAAAAATAAGGGAGTTGTACTTAACGTGCAACTCCCTTATTTTTTGGAAAACTTGTCTGGTGTGATTGAATAAATCTCTTTTTTATTTTATACCGAAATCTTCGGCTAGTTCATATCTATCTTCTTTGATTCCCAGTACATGATTAATTTTTCTCCTTTTCTCGAGATCTTTAAAGTAGTTTTCCACAACCTGATAGAGATCGAAGTTAGTGGTTGATCCTGCGGCTAAATCGAGTGATTCCACCATCTTTTCTACGGCTTGATGGATTTTCTCTGCGTCTATCAGATGCAGTTCGTTGCTGTGTATTAAATATTTTTCCATGACTGCAATGTTTTTAATGTTATATAGGTATAACATCTTGCAGTCATGGAAAGTTCAATGATTGAATGTTAGATTTTGGCAAGCGCCTGATCCAAATCCGCAATCAGGTCATCAATATGTTCCGTTCCAATTGATAAACGTACGGTGCCCGGATAAATCTCCTGTTCGGCGAGTTCCTGTGCATTGAGCTGTGAATGGGTAGTGCTTGCCGGGTGGATCACCAATGATTTCACATCGGCAACATTGGCAAGCAGGGAGAAAATCTCCAGACTGTCGATGAAGCGGTGTGCTTCTTCTTGTCCGCCTTTTACCTCGAAAGTAAAAATGGAACCGGCACCATTCGGGAAGTAACGTTGATACAGTGCATGGTCAGGATGATTGGATAATGACGGATGGTTCACTTTCTTCACTTTCGGGTGATTGTTTAAGAAATTCACTACCTTCAATGCATTTTCTACATGGCGTTCTACGCGCAAGGAAAGAGTTTCCAAGCCTTGCAACAGGATAAAAGCGTTGAATGGACTGATGGTGGCACCTGTGTCGCGCAGCAGAATAGCCCGGATACGGATGGCATAGGCAGCCGGACCGGCTGCATCAACGAAGCGTACGCCATGATAGCACGGATCAGGTTCGGTTAGTTGTGGAAATTTGCCGGAAGCTACCCAGTCGAATTTGCCCGAATCTACAATGACTCCTCCTAATGAAGAACCGTGTCCGCCAATGAATTTTGTTGCAGAATGTACTACGATATCTGCTCCGTGTTCGATGGGGCGGATTAGATACGGAGTACCGAACGTGTTATCAATAATCAAAGGAATTTTGTGGCGGTGAGCTATTTCAGCTACTGCCTCTATATCAATGATATTTGAGTTCGGATTTCCCAGCGTCTCGATAAATACGGCTTTCGTATTTTCCTGAATGGCTTTTTCAAAGTTCGATAAATCACTTGGATCAACGAATGTTGTTGTGATACCATAGCTGGGTAAGGTATGAGCCAGTAAGTTATAACTTCCTCCATAAATAGTTTTGGCTGCTACAATATGGTCGCCTGCGCGAGTGATGTTTTCGAAAGCATAAGTGATAGCAGCGGCACCCGAAGCAACTGCCAGCCCTGCTACTCCTCCTTCAAGAGCGGCTACGCGTTGTTCAAAAACTCCTTGAGTGGAGTTGGTCAGGCGACCGTAGATGTTTCCCGGGTCCTGCAGGCCGAAACGTGCGGCTGCGTGAGCGGAGTTGTGAAATACATAAGAGGTAGTCTGATAAATAGGTACTGCACGGGCATCTGTTGCCGGATCTGCTTGTTCTTGTCCTACATGAACTTGTAAAGTCTCGAAATGTAAATTCTTTGTTGCCATAATCGTATGTTTTTTAAGTTTTATATTCTTTCTTTATTTTCTTGCAAAGTTATGGGATGTAGATATATCGAACAATATATGGCTTAAATATAGAAAATAATGCTATTTTTGTGCCGTTATATGGAATAATGTATCTGCGTTATTCCTAAAAATCACCTTTTAGAAGAATATTTTTCTTATGGATACTTTTGATAAACTGGATAGAGTCGATTTGCAAATACTCCGTACTTTGCAAGAAAACGCCCGATTGACAACTAAAGAGCTGGCTGCACGGGTGAGCCTTTCTTCAACTCCTGTTTTTGAACGTCTTAAACGGTTGGAGAGTGGAGGATATATAAAGAAGTATATTGCCGTGTTGGATGCGGAAAAGCTGAATCAGGGATTTGTCGTATTCTGCAGTGTGAAGCTTAGACGTCTGAACAGGGATATAGCAGCAGAGTTTACACGGATCATACAGGATATTCCTGAAGTAACCGAATGTTATAACATATCAGGAAGTTATGATTACCTGTTGAAGATTCATGCTCCCAATATGAAATACTATCAGGAGTTTATTCTGAATGTGTTGGGGACGATTGATAGCTTGGGATCACTGGAAAGCACGTTTGTGATGGCTGAAGTGAAGCATCAATATGGGATACATATTTAGTTCGTTGTGTGATAGTCTGAAATTTATCTTGTATATTTGCTATGTAATATAAATCCTCTTCTGCTGACACAATGAATTCAAAAACATATCCTCGCACCAATGATTTCCAGACTGTTTACCTGAATACGGTGATTAAGAATCCTGCTATTATCGTAGGTGATTATACAATATACAATGATTTTGTAAATGATCCGGTTCTTTTTGAGAAGAACAATGTTTTATATCATTATCCGATTAATAAAGATCGCTTGATAATAGGAAAATTCTGCTCCATAGCCTGTGGAGCTAAGTTTCTTTTCAACAGTGCAAATCACACATTGAATTCTTTATCCAATTATACATTTCCTATCTTTTTTGAGGAATGGAATTTAGATAAGGGAGATGTAACTTCTGCCTGGGATAATAAAGGAGATATAGTAATAGGTAATGATGTCTGGATTGGATATGAAGCTGTTATCATGGCAGGAGTACATATTGGAAATGGGGCAGTCATTGCGTCGCGGGCAGTGGTTACTAAAGATGTTCCTCCTTATACGATAGTAGGTGGGACACCGGCCAAAGAAATCCGGAAGCGTTTTGATGAGAATACGATTGCCCAATTGCAGAAATTGCAATGGTGGGATTGGAGTATTGAGAAGATATCCGAATGTATACCTTATATTACAGGTGGAAAGATTGAAGAATTGAAAAAGATAAATGTTACGTTATATGTATGATGAAGATGACAAAGAACTTATTGTTAGGGATTGCTGCCGCCGTATGTGGCAGCACTTTTCAGGCTGTAGCTTGTACGGGAATCTCGCTGACATCCCGTGACGGCAGTTATGTGCAAGCCCGTACGATTGAATGGGCGCGCGGTGTGTTGCAAAGCGAATATGTGATTATTCCACGTGGCCAACAGCTCACGTCATTCACTCCTACAGGTGTCAATGGACTGACGTTTACGGCAAAATATGGGGTGGTCGGTCTGGCTGTTGTGCAAAAAGAGTTTATTGCCGAAGGAGTCAATGAGGCAGGACTTTCAGCCGGACTATTTTTCTTTCCTCACTATGGTGGTTATGAGACGTATGATGCTGCACAGAACCAGCGGACACTGGCAGACCTTCAAGTGGCGGGGTGGCTGTTGTCGCAGTTTTCCACTATTGACGAGGTGAAGGCAGCCCTTTCTTCTGTACGTGTCGTAGGGCTGGAAAAGACAGCGGTAGTACACTGGCGTATCGGTGAACCGTCGGGACGTCAGGTTGTGTTGGAAATTGTAGGTGGTGTGCCGCATTTTTATGAGAATGAAGTAGGGGTATTGACGAATGCCCCCGGCTTTGAATGGCAACTTACTAATTTGAACAACTACGTCAATCTTCATCCGGGTGACGCTTCCGTGCAAAAATTGAGCGGTATTACGTTGCAGCCGACTGGTGGTAACTCCGGTTTTCTCGGCATTCCGGGCGATGCCACGCCTCCTTCTCGGTTTGTACGTGCTGCCTTTTATCGGGGGACAGCTCCTCAACGTGCTACAGGCTTTGATACCGTGCAGCAATGTTTCCACTTGCTTAACAATTTTGATGTTCCTATCGGTATAGAACATTCGCAGGGGGATATTCCTGATATTCCAAGTGCTACGCAATGGACCTCGGCTATCGACCTGACGAACCGGAAGATTTATTATGAAACGGCCTATAACAATTCGATACGTTGCATCGATTTAAAGGCTATTGATTTCTCAAAGGTAAGATATCAGTCACACCCGTTGGATAAGATACAGGAGCAGCCGGTTGAAATGGTTAAGATTCCCCGGTAAAAGATGGAACTGTATGGAGGTACTCTTGTGCAATAGTTGCTTGCATTAAGAATGTTCTCAAATAAATGTTGGTGACGTTTTTACCCTCACACCCTCACCCTTTGCCTTAATCCCTTTATTCATCGGTATTACAGGTGTGAGGGTAAGGGTGAGAGTAGGTGAGGGTAACTTTTTACTCTCACCCTGATTCGTCCTGATTAGGGTTGACTAATCTTATTCCGTTTTTACACTAATTTCTTCATTATTACCATAATATCCACTTTCAGGCACATAAATTGGCTGCATCGCTCCACCCATATTTTTCAATTTACCCTCATCGCGCAGACGCCGGATATGTCGCATGGCTGTGCTTCTTGCCATTCCACAAAGATATTGGAAGTCATATCTCCGCATAAATGGGTGAGTCCGGAAGTACTTTGTCAGTTGCAGGTCAATTTCCTCGTTCGTCAGTTGGGTGAAATCCAGTCCCCCTTTGAGGCTTTTCACTTTAAGCACGCCAAATTCGTTTTTCAATGTTTGGTCGGCACGAAACTGGATAGCTTTCAGTTTCACTTTAGTTGCTTTCCGTTTGGTGCCTATCGTCACAGGTTCCGTGGTGGTCAGGCAAGGATGAAAATAGCCGATGCCGTCCAGATGTACTTGGCGTCCCTCCGCCAATTCTTGTCCCATGATGTGCGAAAGAGCGTCGAGCACGGCAGAGACATCTGTTTCTGTCAGTGAGCAACGTTCCTGAATACGCCGGCGCAGTACATCCGTCCCTGTGGAACCGTTGTATTTGATGCGCGGATGCAGGGTATTTTCATTTTCTCCCTGCTGTTTGTCTGAAGGCTTCGGGTCTTCATACCAATCGAATAATATTGCCATAGCTTTATATTTGTTTTAAATGAACTGTTCTTATTATGTATTCTCTTAAGTAGTAATACGTTAGCGCTTCATGTTTCTTCTGTTAAGCTCTAATGCTTTACAAGGGCTCACCCATGTGAACAAAGCTGTTTACGTCTGTGGACGTTTTTGTTTACAAATGATAGTCTGTTTGTTCACATGGGTGAGCCCTTGACAACTACTAAGCAAAGATACATAAATAATGAGGCAAATGCAAATGAAATACGGGTATTTATCAGATAGAATGCTTGCTTTCCGGAAGATAAAAGCGTACCTTTACAGGAATTAAATATGTAGATGTAATTGTAGAAAAAATAGACAAAAATAGGATGAAAATTACTTTAATCAGACAAGACAACGGGAGCGGAAAAGAGACTCTTAGCATTTGTGAGGCAGGCACATTATTCGACAAAATGAAAACGGAAACCAAAGCGGGGCATATCACGGCTTTGCGGGAAATTATACCGTTACTGGAAGGTACGTATGCCCGGTACGAACATATAGATAAGTTGCCATACATTTATTCTGCTGTGGAATATACCCGGACCAAAGAGGGTGAACGGAAGATGAAGCAGTATAACGGATTGGTACAGTTGGAAGTGAGCCGGCTGGCCGGTGGGTCGGAAGCGGAATTTGTGAAACGGCAAGCGGCACTTCTGCCACAGACTTTTGCTGCTTTTTGTGGTTCCAGCGGTCGTAGTGTGAAGATATGGGTTCGTTTTGCCTTGCCGGACGATGGAGGGTTGCCATCTGAAGAGGCGGAGGCGGAACTGTTTCATGTTCATGCTTATCGGCTGGCTGTGAAATGTTATCAGCCGATGTTGCCTTTCGATATCGAATTGAAGGAACCTGTGTTGACACAGAAATGTCGTATGACGTTGGATGAGGCTCCTTATTATAATCCAGATGCAGTGCCGTTTTGTTTGGAACAGCCGCTTACGATGCCGGGAGAAGAGACTTTCCGCCAGCGGAAGCAGGAGGAGAAAAATCCGTTATTGCGATTGCAACCGGGATATGAGTCGGCACAAACGTTCACGAAGATTTATGAAGCGGCATTGAACAGGGCACTTCAGGAAATGGAGAACTGGAAACGTGGGGACGACTTGCAGTCTTTGCTGGTCCGCCTTGCCGAGCATTGTTTCAAAGCGGGTATCCCCGAAGAGGAGACGATACGGCAGACGATGATTCATTATTATCGCGAGGAGGAAGAACAGGTGATTCGTTCGATACTCCATAATCTTTACCAGGAATGTAAGGGATTCGGCAAGAAAAGCAGTATCAGCAAAGAGCAGGAGACGGCTTTTCTGTTGGAAGAGTTTATGAAACGCCGTTATGAATTCCGTTACAATACGGTGCTGGATGATTTGGAATATCGTCAACGTGACTCTGTTCATTTTTGCTTTAAGCCGGTGGATAAACGGGTGCGCAACAGCATTGCAATCAATGCATTGAAAGAGGGAATTAGTGCGTGGGACCGTGATGTGGATCGTTTTCTGAATTCGGAATGTGTTCCTTTGTACAATCCTGTCGAAGAATATCTTTATGAGGCAGGGCGTTGGGATGGAAAGGATCGTATTCGTGCATTGGCCGGTTTGGTTCCTTGTGATAATCCGCATTGGCAGGAATTGTTTTACCGTTGGTTCCTTAGTATGGTGGCGCATTGGAGGGGAGTTGACCGGCAACATGGTAATAGTACTTCGCCTTTGCTGGTCGGTTCGCAAGGGTATCGCAAGTCTACATTTTGTCGCATTATCCTGCCGCCGGAACTTCGTTTCGGCTATACGGACAGTATTGATTTCAAGAGTAAGCAGGAGGCGGAACGTTATCTGGGACGCTTTTTCCTGATTAATATTGATGAGTTCGATCAGATTAATGTCAGTCAGCAGGGATTCCTGAAGCATTTGTTGCAGAAGCCTGTTGCGAATTTGCGTAAGCCTTACGGTAATACGATTCGGGAAATGAGGCGTTATGCTTCTTTTATCGGAACCAGCAATCAGAAAGATTTGCTTACCGATCCCAGTGGTAGCCGCCGTTTCATTTGTATCGAGGTGACGGCTCCTATTCAAACGAACGTTACCATCAATTACAAACAGCTGTATGCTCAAGCAATGGAGGCGATTTATAAAGGGGAACGTTATTGGCTGAATGATGAAGATGAAAATATATTGAAACAGACCAACCGTGAGTTCGAACAGGCTAGTCCGTTGGAACAGTTGTTTCATTGTTATCTTAATCCGGTAGAGGAGGAAATGGAAGGCGAATGGCTGACTGCTATGCAGATTTTGAGCTATTTACAGACGAAAACACGGGATAAGTTGGCTATTAGTAAGGTGGGACAGTTTGGACGCGCACTTCAGAAACTGAATATTCCTTGTCGTAAATCTCGTAAGGGGACGCTTTATCATTTGGTAAAGGTGGAGTAGTTTACCCTCACACTTGTAACTCCGATGAATAAAGGATTTTATAAGAATCGCAATTTTCGGGTCGTTTATCAGATATATGTGTGGTAATTTTGTGGCACTGGAAACTAAAATGGATTTGAAAGTCAAAATATTATTGATTGCTTTTTCAGTTGTAAGTACAATAAATGTATTTTTGCAGGTGTGGAAAACAAAAGCAGTGCTATCAATCCCCGAAAATAAGTTAAGATGGAAGATAAAAGGAAAGAAATAGTTGGCAATGTCATTCGGATACAGCGTTATCATTCTCCTTGTGGCGATTTGATGCTTGGCTCGTTTGAGGATCGGCTTTGTCTTTGTGACTGGGCAGTTGAAAGTCATAGGGATATTGTAGACAGTAGGTTACGGAAAGTGCTGAAAGCCTGTTATGAAGAAAGTACATCCGAGGTTATACAGAAAGCGATTAAGCAGTTGGACGAATATTTCAATGGTGAACGGACTGCGTTTGAAGTGCCTTTGCTTTTTGTAGGTACGGATTTTCAGAAAAGTGTATGGTATAAGTTGCTGGATATTCCGTACGGCTCGACTGTATCGTATGGAGAATTGGCAAAACAGCTGGATATGCCGAAGGCTGTCCGTGCGGTTGCCGCTGCTAACGGCGCAAACGCTATTTCTATTTTTGCTCCGTGTCATCGTGTTATCGGCAGTAACCACACGCTTGTGGGGTATGGCGGTGGTCTTCCTGCTAAAAAACGGTTACTGGATTTGGAAATAAACGGCAAACCTCTGTTATGAATGAGCAAGAAACGCTTGATTATGCACGTATTGCACAGGCAATCGGGTATATAAGGGAGAATTTCAAAAGGCAGCCAGGATTGGATGAGATTGCCCGGGAAGTGGCGTTGAGTACGGCACATTTCCAACGTATGTTTACGGAGTGGGCAGGGGTTAGTCCTAAGAAGTTCTTGCAATATACCAGTATTGAATATGCCAAGAAAATTTTGGATGAGACTCATGCGTCTTTGTTTGATACGGCACAGGAAACGGGACTTTCCGGTACGAGCAGATTGTATGATTTGTTTGTAAATATAGAAGGCATGACACCGGGCGAGTATAAAAACGGTGGTGAAAATCTTTCTATCAATTACAGTTTTGCCAAAAGTCCTTTTGGTGAACTATTTATTGCATCTACCAATAAAGGTATTTGTTGTCTGGAGTTTGCAGACGATCACGATGCGGCATTTCATTCCTTGTTGAAGAAGTTTCCTAATGCAACGTTTACTCCGGCTGTGGATGAGATGCAGCAAAATGCTTTATCCATCTTCACGCAGGATTGGAGGAAGCTCAAAGATATAAAGCTGCATTTGAAAGGTACTGACTTTCAACTAAAGGTCTGGGAAACTTTACTGAAAATCCCTGTCGCCGGATTGACTACTTATGGAGATATAGCCGCAGGTATTAATAACCCGAAGGCTTGCCGGGCTGTAGGAACGGCTGTCGGTGAGAATCCCGTAGCTTTCCTTATTCCATGTCATCGTGTCATTCGTTCTTCCGGTGAGTTGGGTAATTACCACTGGGGAGAGATTCGAAAGACTGCAATTATTGGTTGGGAGGCTGCGAAAAATGGATATTTGAATAAATAATAAGTACTGGCGGTAAGAAAAGCCGGAAACGGGATATCGGGTTCTTCTTTCATTTATAAATCCCGGCTCAAGGATGAAACCGCAAGGCCGGGATTTATTTGTAGTCGAATGACTATCATTCCTCTTCTTCATTTATTCCTTCATAGCACCTGATATCCGCTTCAATCATGAAATTATAAATCAGTCGGGTTTTAAACATCATTCTTTCCTGCGACAATTCTAAATCAGCAAGCGTTGCTTCGATTCTATTGCAGAATTCATTTATTCTTTCTTCTTCCAGCATCGGATACATTTCGTAAACTCGCTGGACGAAAGGTACCATCGAAGCCTGCACCTGATAAAGTAGTATTTGGGGTTCATATTGGAAATCCACTTCGTCCATCTGTTTATGCAAGTGCTCGTTTTCGTAGGTTATTTGTTGGAATTCTTCGAAACAAGGTAAAAGCTGCTCTGAGTGATGAAGCAGTAATTTTATGGTTGCAATGGCTGCAAAACCTTTTTCCAGTTCATTTCCATATTGAAAATGGTTATACAGGGAGCAAAATGATGCTTCCAGACAGAGCCGTTCAAATTCGGTGTCTTTTACCCACGGAAGATAAGTGAGCATAGGCAGGCATTCACCTAGCGTAAGCTGATCTTTACAGTCAAGTATTTTGATAAGATTACCCGGTCGGGTAAGGAATTGATACATAGTGTGCATGGCCAGGTATTTTTCCGCAAGCCGGTCCTCGTCCAATTCACGGGATGCTTCCAATTCGGACAACAGAAAATCGATATTCTCCTCCTTGTTATCTGGTTGTTGCTCTTCGGCACGAGCTATGTCTTCGTCAACCATATTTAAAATTTCCTGAATATTCATATTACATTATTATTTTTATACCTGTTTATTATTCTTTCTTAGTTTTGGGCTTGTCTTATTGCGACAATGCGGGCATTATAGGGCTCTTGCATACTATCGGGCAATTCCTCCAACAATCCGTGAAGTTGGTCGATCAATTTTTCTGCCTGTTTGATGTTGCCTGTTTGAAACATATAATCAATCAATTCAATGCCGATGGATATCCTGTATAAAAGGTCGTTGCTCTCATCTTTCAGTAGTTTCATAGCAGAATGTACCAACTGTGTGGCATCCATTTCGCTACCGGACAAATAGAGTGCGAGAGCTTTGTGGATAGTCATAGGGGAGATTCCTGTATCGGTTTTGTCAGCTTCGTAACGATTGAAGGCGTCCAGAGCTTCCTTGATATGCCCTGTGTCAAGAAGTATCTTACCGAGAACTTTGTCAATTTCGGGCAATGTGGAAATTGACGGATCTTGCTCTATGGCATTTTCCAGCATCTGAAGAGCCTCTTGCGGGTGGCTTAATGCATTGTAACACTTGGCCAGTGGTACGATGAGATTGGGTTTGTAAGTCAGGTTAGTTTCATAGAGCGGTAGGGCTTTATGATATTGCGTGGTGTCGCAGTAGGCATTTGCTATCGTTATCTCTATTTGGCTCTTTATTTCGTCGGAAGGAGGTTGTGATTCAGCCTTCTGTAACAAGTTGAGCCCTGCTGTGATTACCCTGTGCGGATTATCCAAAACGGCGTCCATTGTTATTCTTCGTAAACTAATCTGATAATATCCGTCTACGGTTATTCCACTGTTTGCGGCTATTTCTTCAAGAAAAGAGATGTACAGTTGATGTGTTGTATTATACATGCCTAAGCTGATTGTATAATCCATCAGAACAATTACTGCACTTTCGAGATCGATCCGGTAGTTTTGGTCATCAAACGATTCGTCTTCTTGTTTTAGATGTTCAATCGACGTACCGATTCCATTGCTTGCACTTTGGTGTGATTGCTTGTATTCTTCGTTATCGCTGGAGAGGACATAAACAAATTCGAAGCATCGGAGGATGACTTGCCAATATACAGCATCTTGTTTGGTTATGGCCTGCGCTATGTTGTTCAGGCATGCTATCGTTTTCTTGTTGTAGAAGCCATACAAACTTAGCAAGCATCGTATTTCATGCCAGTAGCTCATTTCTGCCTGCTCGAAATTACCTCGATTCCAATTGAATTCGGCCATGTCTTTGAATACCCGTTCGGCCACAGCATCATTATCATTTTGGATAGCGATGTCGGCTGCCATACGATAGTATTCTTCTGCTTGGTCTTCTTCCTTTTTCATTTCCATTGAATAAGCCAGATAGCGATAAATCAGGCTTCGGGCTACTGACATTTTTTCAATCCCCTTTTGGTTGCAATGATGAAGGGCACGATTGAACATGTCGACGGCTCTTTCAAAATAACCCGTCTGAAAGGCGTCTCTCCCTTGTCGGAAGGTTTCGGTCAATGCCGGATCATCTATACCGATGTAGGTTGCAAATTCTTCGATTTCGGCATTTGCATTGGCTGTTTGCTTTTCATTGGGTTGGTCATTGGCCGAATCTTCTGTATTTTCATTTGCCTGTTTCAGTTGGTCAACTGTGTCCTTGTACTGCCTGGCCATCTGATCGTTGGGACCGAACAGGGCGGAGCGTATCTCCCAGGCTTTTTCAATGTGTTCGATTGCCTTGTCTATGTGTCCTAGTCTGAAACATATTGCACCGTAATTATTGTTCGCATAGGCAGCTGCTTCATCCTGACTTTTATCGCATTCTTCCAACAAAGCAAGTGATTTTTCGAGTGCAACTGCGGCGTCTTTGAAACGATTGAAAGTGTTGTATGCTGCGGCCAGATAGGAGTATGAGGCAGCCTCTTTTTCCAGGTTATCCATATTATGCCAGGTTTCGGCTCCTTTCAGATAATAATGTTCCGAAAGCTTTTCATCATTTAGGACGAGATAGACTTTACCCAGATTGTCATACATGGTAGCAGCCAGTTTTGAGTCTGTTTGTTTTAATGTTTCGAGTAGACTGATGCACTCCAATGCTGTGTTGAGAGACAGGTCAGGTTGGTTGGCCCGAAGATAGATGGAGGCCTGGCTGTTCAGTAGCTCGGCCAGCGTCATGTCACGGTCTCCAATCTTTTGGTAAATATCTATCGCATGTCTCATATATTCGGTCGCTTTGGGATAGTTTCCACTATACATCTCAATTTCTGCAAGCGAGTGATATTCTTCTTGGGTATGCGTATTTTCATCTCCTAATATGTGCTGATATATCGTAAGGGCTTTTTCGGCATACTCTCTGGCTTGGTCAAAATCTTGTTCCATGCGGCATTCGAGTGCATAATTATGATATGCGATGGCTACATCAATGTCATTCTCACCTTTGAGACTGACATATATGTCCTGACTTTTCAGACGATATTCCTTAGCAAGTTCTTCTTCACCAAGCAACCTGTATATACCGGCGAGATTATCGTATGCTACGGCAATATCATCATGCATGTCCGGCAGGATGGATTTGCGCATCTTAAGGACCTTTTCGAGGATCAGCTTCGCTTTTTCCAATGCGTCCTTATCAACCGGATTTTGTGATTCGCCGATACTGTGGTATACATCAGCGATGTTACACAGGTAAGATGTTATTTTCAGGTCATCTTCTCCGTAAGCATGGACTGCAAGTGATAATCCTTCCCTATATTCCTTTAACGCTTGGATGTACTCTTTTTTGCGAATACAGATCATACCGGCCAGATTGTGGAACGAGCAGCGTTCTTCACTGGTATCGCCGTCGGCCATCTGGTCGCACATACGGATTAGGAATTCTACCAGTTCGTAGGCTGCATCCAAATCATCCAGATAAGAAATACAGATGTTGGTCAGCCGGATAACGTCATTGCGGAACATCTGCCAATAAGCCCATTGTAGCATAACTGCCATTTCTGCTTTTTCAGCCATACTTCCCATAATCTGTTCAATATAGGCTTGTGAAATTTTATATTTTGAAGCATCGGCTTGTTTTAGTGTACGCCAGTAAAGTATGAATTCATGAATGTTGTTGGTGCTAAACTGTCGGCTCATATAACCGAGTGTTGAAATACATTCGTGGAGCTCGTCCCATTTTTCGGCGTGATAAAGTTGATAGGGGAGTTCCTCCATCTTGCGGAAGTTGTTGTTTTCTTCGCGATTGAAATAGTCTATTATGTTCTGTCTTAATTGTACTTTTCTTTCGCTGTTAAGGTATTTCTGTTCAATAGCCTGTCGTATCATGTCGTGTGCAAAAACCACTCGTCCGTCCCTAATCATTAGGTGGGCCGTGTTTGCACAATAGAATTGAGACCAGTAGAGCGACGGGATGTTGCTAATTGCAATCAGTTCTGTTTCAGATAATCCATCTTTGGATAATGCTATCAGTGACAGCAAGTCTGATGTTAGTGAGGGGTAAAGTGGGGTGTTGTATATTTGCTCTTTGCGCTGTAATAGTCTGTCAAAAAATGAGTTGATGTCTGGCAGGTTAGTCATTTGGTTGATGAAGCTGGTCAGGCTGTCGAAATTTCCGAAACATCTGATTTCCTCAAGTAATGACATCAGTACCATGGTGTTGTCTGTAATGTCACTGCCTTTGAGTATCATGGTCAGTTGTTGTTCGGACAGCCGCTTACGATAACGATCGAAAAAGTCTACAATCAGTTTCTTGCGTTGGTCGAGCAGTAAGGGGTAGACTGTTATTACAGGGTATTTCCGTTTTTTGAATACCTGCATGGTTTTATCTTCCTCGATAGTTGAAAAGATTATTTTTACATTGTCCGGGAAGTCAGGCAACCAGTTTAATAGTTTTGTTCTATGATTCCGGTCCGAAAGTTGATTGGCGCCGTCCAAAACGATCAGTAAAGGTTTTTGTCCGGCAATTAGTTGGGCCCTCAAGGCTAGTTTCTGGTAATCTATATTATCTGTATCGGTAGCATTGTGTTCGATTTGTCGGTCGTTTTCCTCCATCTGCTCAAGTCCGTATAGTGAGTCTATCTGGGTGGTTATATGCTTCGCAATATCCGTTGTGTCCAAACTCTGCGATGAGTTGGCGCTAAAGTGTGCTACCACATTCCACCGACCATCTTCCATGATATTTTTAAGCCAATAAGCCAAAAGGGCACTCTTACCCATACCGCTTTCTCCGGTAATCACCAGATGCTGGTTGGGTGTATCGTTTAGAAACTTGTCCAGGTAGGAGATATAAGCTTTATTGGGTATATAATTATCCGATTTGTCATCCAGAAAAGCTTGTAGTTTCTGTCTTTCGTGTACGGTAGGATCCTCGACTTTATTTTTGGGGAAAAGGTGGTCGAGTAATGTTTTGAATTCCGATTCCACTTGTTCACCCAATTGTTCGGGGGAACAGTAATCATAGGTGTTATATCTTTTGTTATTTCTTACTGTTTCTTTTAACTGCGCCTGTCTTGGATCGGTTTCTATTGTCTTTTCATCCGTTTTTCGTATATAGAACGAAGCATAGACCGGTTCGAGCGACCGGAGTACGCCATATTGAATTTCAATTTCCGTAATACTCATTCCACGATCGAGGTCAGCAGCAAGCCATTCATATCTGTCAGGCATGGCCTGGTGTTCAATGAGTGTTTCTTTCGATGGACACCAACCGTATCTTTCTCCTAATAATCCGATGAAAAACGGGTGTGAATTCCGTATCTCGTCCAAACATATTTCCACCACTTTGCTTGACTTTGCTTCTTCTTCGGTGATTCCCCATCGCAGATCGACTTCAGTCAGTGTGACATTGCGTTCGTAGGCAATCTGTCGCAGTCTTGGAAAAACTTTGGTAACCAGCATATCTCTTTCGCTCTGCATGTCTTGAAAGGTGGATGAAATAAATATCCTGATGTTCCTTGATTTTTGAAATTTGTTTTTCATGGTGGTATATGTATTAATCTGATTTCTACAAATTGTCGGATGGAATCTGGAACTTATAAAAAAGCTCATTTATTGTATAGGCTGATACATCATACTTTTTTGTATTATCATCTAATTCCGAGATTTTAAATCTTGTTGCCCTTTAATACAAACATAGGGAAAAACTTTGATTTATTATAGCAATCTTGTAAAAAAGTTAGATTTTGCACTTCGATTTTTAAAAACACGTCAAAGAACACAGATAAATAGAGCTTGGGAGTTATCGCCTGCCTATGACCTTTTGCCAAGTAGCGGATATTCATTCTCAATGCGAATCTGTAGTCGAAATGTACAGGTGCCCGGATTGACTCCATAGCACCTGTACATATTGAAATATCTATTTAGTATCCCGGATTCTGATATTCACTGCCATTAGTGATTGTTGTTCCCAATTCTGGAAGTCACTCAGGTGATCTTTATATTGGCTTTGAAGCTGTTTGCCATCCATACAGTAATGCTCTGCTACACTTTGGCAGCTAACGGCGTGATTATCTAAGTAATTCTTTTAAAAAAGCACCGAACTCAGCGGTTATGCGAGTACCGGTGGCTACCAAACTCCAGTCACGACTATATGTCTGCCCAGTGGATGGATCTTCCCAGCGACGACGCTTGATACGTAAATAAACGGCTTTACCACGGATAGGGAAGTCCTGAACTTCAATCTCAGGGAGGAAACCTTTTGAGTGAAGATGTAGATCAGAGTACTCAGTAGGAATAGTGGCTTTCTCCTCTAAATAAAGAATAAAGCAAGTATCCTGAGAAACATGATTGACTAGGGTAAAGTAATCAAGGATTCCTGAAGGCAAGAACAAGCTTAAAGAAGCAACAGGATCAATCGTTTGGGAAGAGGATGTTTTCATGATGCAAAAATAAGAATTTTAACGCAATCCCCCAAGTTTTCAGACTGAGCCAATGAGTGAAGAAACAATACCCCATGCCATATTGTTATGTAGAGATACAACATTGGCTGTATCAAGTACATATACAAAACAGAATGAGCGTCATATTGTCTCTATCCCTTTGCCTTGAAATTTTCCAGATTTCGATCTTAGGATAAAGCAAAAACGCTTTCTATATATTCGACCATTTCTCTTAGTCGAACACTGCAAAGATAGCTTTTTTGTTCAATATGACGCTCTTGTTATGAGTATTATTTCTTCAAAGATAAGGAAATTAGGTCTTTCGAGACGTAAAGATACAGGGAAAGAAAAAGAAAAGAGGGAATTTCACCCTCTAATTCTTAAAATATTTCCAAGATTTTATTCTCTTTCTCTATTTAAGCTATATCTCTTTAATAATATACTGACTTGTGAAGCTTTGAATTGACCTCCTTTAGCTGTCACAAATCCTTCTTTATTCAATATTCTAGCCATCTCTGACAGAGACTTATCCTCTTTGGCTAAGATCTTTAACATTGAAATTGCTCTTCTATTATTAGGATTATCTAAGGCTTTCTGTCTGTTCGTCTGATTACTCTTCTCTACTGCTTGATCTAGTTTGCCAAGCAAGTTTTCTGGTTTCCCTAATAATACACCTCTTGCTTTCTTTGCTCGTAGTGATTGTTTGGTTCTTTGGCTGATTAATCCGGCTTCATATTCGGCTATACTACTGATAATATGCAGCACGAGTTTGTTTGCCTCTGGAAAATCACAAAACACAATCTCAACATCACTTTCCAATAGTTTACTGGTGAAAGCTACGTTCCGGCTTAATCGGTCTAGCTTGGCAACAATCAATGTAGCACCTGTTTTTCTACATTCACTTAAGGCTTCTATCAGTTTTGGTCTGTCAGATTTCTTGCCGCTCTCTGTTTCGATATATTCAGAAATAGCCTTTTTGTCTTTTAGATAATTTCTTATTATTTCTCTTTGTGCTTCTATACCTAATCCTGACAATTCTTGTTTTACAGTAGATTGTCGTAGGTAAGCTATATAATTTTTCTGTTCCATTTTTAACAATGTTTTAACATCCTTCTCGATTACCAAACGTTCGTTCAATAACCTTTAAGACTGGATGTGTGGTTATTAAAAAAGGAATCCTGTAAGATTTCAAGTTTTGATAGACTTTACTTCCTAACAAGATTCCAGTTTCTTTAAAATAGGAAATCTCAGATAATCACTAATACCTTATTATATTAATAATATCAAGATTCCTTTTCTCTTATATTTATCTTTTCCTGATAAAATACTCTATTGCCGAATGAACGAGAATATAATATTCCCGATTCACCCTACATTGATTTTCCCACGGATTATAGAACTCTAAACATAGTTCCTTATATAATAAAGGTAGCTGTTTCTTGATCCGTCTTACTAACCAACCATAATTGAGTGGTCGGCTGTTTTTCATTTTCTGTTTCCATTTCTCTATCGAGATCTGAGAACAAGTACATTCCAAATACATATTTATATATAAGGTAAGCATTGGTTTTCTATAATCTCTTTCAGGAGTTTTGCTACTTCGTGAGATGCTCTATTCCTGTCATCGTAGTATCTGCTTTCATCGGCTTGTACGTTAATTATTTGCCGTATTAGCCTGAATAATGACTGCTGTAGAGTTGGATGAAAGTACTTGATAGCTTCTGCAAAATTCTTATACTCAAAACACATATCATTTAAAGCATTTTCCAATTCCATCGCTGCTTTAAATTCTCTACTGTTTTCTAATTCAAATCTTTCCATAACATTTCATTTAAAGAGTTTATTCTAATATAATTTTTACATTCGACTTAATTTCTATCCCCATTGGTTCACAACCGAACTGCTGACCAAAATAACAGATACAATTATTCAGTGGCATATTCCTGTAGAAATTAAGGACATCATCTTTACTAGCTGTATAATCAAATAGATGGTCTGTATCACCAAAATACCGACCGTTATCATCCATAAACACAGGACGATTCCAATCATCAATCCCTTTGAACTTTAATCTTAAATCTTTCATATCTGTTTTTTTAAGTTGTTTAAAAATAAAAAGAGGATACCACTGTTTTATTAGTGATACCCTCTTCGGTACATATCTTTTTCTTATGACAAGAACCATGAAAAGCCATTATCTTCTCCAGTTAATGCCTTTTGAATTCCAATAGCTATATCCGTTGCGTTCTGATTTCTTTCCAACCATTTATCAATATAACTCGACTTAGCCGCTTCATTTAATAACTGCATTAGTTGCCAACAAGATATACTACCTAATCCCCTTTCTCCAAAGTTTTCATTTGACACAAAGCCTTTGGTAGCTGCATTTATTTGCGAATCTCCTAAAAGGATTGTCGGTAGTTCTTTCTGTTCTGACAGTGGTAATACTTGATAAAGTCTTAGCCGACCTATTAATTGACAATACTGTTGAATTGTTAATCTAGTGTGTCCTAGATTCTCTAAAAGTCTTAGATTTACTTCTGGTTCAAAAGACGTGAATAGTTTTATTGCCGATTGGTATATATCCAAATCAGACATAGCTTCCAGTTTCTCTTTTAATCCATCACAAGTTAGCATGAGATTTGAACAAACCTTTACTCGGTAGCCGATGAATATTTTAAATTTCTCCGGACTTTTCCTTGAATAAAGATTTTCTTCGTGATAACTGCGTACACCGCCTATACAAAGATGTACTTCTTCTCCATTGAGTATTTTACTTATGGATTTAATCTCAAAGCAGAATGCCATTCTTTGATAAAACAAAGTCTTTTCATCTTCTCTAAGTTCGCTTGCTTTTTTATGGAGGGCAGTCGGAATTCTGCCAATGACCGGATGTGATACCCGACACTCTATATTTCCTAATTGTTCTCCTAAAAAACAATCATTTGCAGCCTGATAAACTTTTTCTATAAAGTTCTGATGGCTGATTGTTAATGAATTGTCCCCGAAAACGGGAACAACACATTTGTTCTTAAGTTCTTCCAATGTGATTTCATTGGTATTACTTTCTATGAAATGAGGATGATCTTCTTTAACCATTACGTTTGGTTCTACTATAACTGCATCTTCTATTTCTTGATCTAATATATTTCTTCTCATTACTCCCATCCCTGTTTGTGGGATGATACTTAAATTTGTTTCCATTTTATTCGATTTTTAAATTGTTTCTTACTCTGTTTTTGTTTTTGAGACCTTCTTCTTCAAAAGGTTTCTAAATTTCTTTGCATTTTTAAGCGTACATAGTACAACTTCAAAAACTATAATTAGACCCGTTTCGATCTTCTCGAATTTAGTCATGATCATTCTTCTGTTTTAAATCCAACCGGATTTACTTTTTTTTGAGTTGTTCTCCTTTTAATAAAGGACTCTATAAACTCAAACGCTTCTAGTAAATGGGCAAGTAACCCGATAAACTTTACTACTTCAATAATCATTTTTACTTTTTTCATTGTTATTTCTCCTTATTCTTTAATTGTTAATAATTTATTGTTTTAATTCATAAATAAGGCTTTCAAATGAATAGAAGTGGGTGGTAAATGGTGGAAAAAATAAAGAGAGCCTTTAGCTCCCTATGTCGAAAGAATATAGATACGAGAAAATCCCCACTTTCGGCATATATCTAATGCTGAAAATGAGGATGGTCTCTCGGTGCGATAATGTTTTGTTTTTAGTATTATTACACCGCTTATATGTTATTTATTATTTATTTGTTCTTTCTCATATATTAGGCGGTGAGAGGTTTTGAAGGGGTAAAATGCCGATTCTTTTAATCTATATTAGCTATTGATTTATATGAATGGTTAGTTCAGATTTGTAATATATACGTGTGCTATTTTGAATTCGATTGGTAAATTAACTAAAGAATAAGGTTAGTCTGAATATAATTTGTTATTTTTGCACTTAGAATATATATCTATTTAATAATTATGAGTGTAACCAGAATACATGTTGATCGAAATATTCTCATTTGGGCGGTTGAACGAGTGGGGAAGACTGTGGATGAATATGTAATGGAGAACCCGAAATTTCAACAATGGCTAGATGGAACAAAGCTTCCAACGTTTAAGAACGTGGAGCAATTCGCTCGTAAATTCTATGTCCCATTGGGATATATGTTTTTGAAAACTCCCCCCGAAGAAGTCTGTCCGATTCCTTTTTTTCGTAATATAGATAATCAAGCTCATAATGTAAATGTCTATGATACAGTGGCTGAAATGCAGGAACGCCAAGAATGGCTTTCATACTATCTTCGTAGAATAGATATTGGTAAGGTAGAATTCGTAGGCTTGTTTTCTATAGAAAATAGCGCTCAGGACGTTTGTGATAAGATAAGGGAAATTTTTGGAGTTGCTCATAATTGGGCATTTGAATACAGAAGTATTGATGATGCTCTAAAGTATATAACTAAGAAAATAGAGGATAAAGGTGTTATAGTTAGCTATAATAGTGTAGTAGGCTTTAATAATTCTCGCCCTTTACCGGTGAAAGATTGCCGTGGTTTTACTTTGGTTGATGATTATGCTCCGTTTATTTTTATAAATAGTAAGGATGCAAAAGTCGCTCAGATGTTTACCTTGTTTCATGAATTAGCCCATGTTTTGATAGGGTATAGTGCAGGAGTTGGAGAAGTGAATCTTGAACAATTATCTGATTTGGAGAGATTCTGTGATAAAGTTGCGGCTAATTTTTTAGTTCCGGAGTTATTGTTAGAAGAGGCTTGGGCTAATGTTGGTGAGAATTATGAGGTATTATCTAAGCGTTTTAAAGTAAGCCGTTTTGTTATAGCTAGAAGGGCTATGGAATTGGGATATATAACGCGTAATGATTTTTTTCGGTTATATAATATTTGGATAAATGAACCAAGAGTAAAGGCTAATGATAGTCAAGGAGGTAACTTTTATCCTTCTGCCATAAAAAAAAGTAGCCGTACTTTCCTTATTCATGTGAACAATGCTCTGAATAGAAATATGCTATTGCACATGGATGCGTATCGGTTGACTGGGTTAAAAGGGGATACGTTTCATAAGATTTTAAATTCTCCATTCTTTGTCTAAATTATGAAGTATATAATAGATTCAAACTGTTTTGTAACTCCACACCGTTCTTTCTGTCCGACTGATGTAGGAGTAAGTTTCTGGAATAAACTAAGAGTTTTGGCAGAAGAAGGTCGAATTTGTAGTTTAGATAAAGTAAAAGATGAACTTTATGCTAATAGTGATGAACTAAAGGAATGGATGGGTGCTAATTTAGGAGATGCTTTCTTTTTGCCATTTGAGAATACTTCTTCTGTTCAGAAATTGCCAGCAATTGTCCAATGGGCTGTAACAAATACATTTTATAATCAGAGGGCAAAGGATAAATTCCTCCGTATGGATAAGGCTGACATTTATTTAGCGTCTTTTGCTTCTGTAAATCCAGATGAATGGACTGTCGTTTCTATGGAAAGATCAGCTCCAAATAGTTCAGGGGAGATTAAACTGCCAGATGTGTGCATGCAATATAATGTGAGATGTATACAGATTGAAGATATGTTTAGAGAAATGAGAGAAACATATTAATGCTTGGTAATGTTAAGGATGTAATCTGTTTCGTTAAGGAGTGGGGGATTGGAGTAAGTTGATTTAGATTGATTGTGTTATTTAGGAGAATAGAAGGGTATCTATATTCTTTTTCTCTTGTGTTCCCATTTTGTGTTCCCTGCTGCTTTTTTTTGTTTGAAGAAAGTGTCGATGGTAGATTAATATAGATTTGTTTTTTGAGTGTTTGTAGATTGAAATAATATGTAACCATTCTATTTTCCGCCTTGACATAAGTTGTTAGCCGCCATATCTTTGCGC
>ENA-OWPD01000510-OWPD01000510.1-human-gut-metagenome-genome-assembly--contig:-NODE-510-length-44487-cov-7.180591_pt1 | contig 44487 bp, 44 predicted proteins | sample MGYA00248262_ERZ651842 | MGnify/ENA primary metagenome ERZ651842 (study PRJEB26924, sample SAMEA4378253) | human gut metagenome | biome: human gut; feature: human-associated habitat; material: faeces... | reverse complement strand
CAAGAATCAGCTCTTCTCCTGCAGAGGCAGACCAGGCAGCATCCCCGGCTCGGGCTGTGAGGTTCAGGGCGGTAGGGTTAGGGTGGCTGGGCGGGAGTTTGATTTAAAGTGTGAGGCTGAGTGGGTTCACGGGAATTGGATGAGCCGTCAGCGCTGCGCTGGACGGCGTGGAGGAAAGGCTGAGTTTCTTTGTGGTTTGATGGGAAGGGGGTGGGCCGAGGCGCTTCGCTGTCGGCTGGGAGTGTGTCGAATTGTGGTGGAATTTTTGGATGGGTTTTGTGTGATTTTTTCTCTGGTGCATGGTATGGTTGGTATATCTTATAAGATCTTTTGTCTGTATGGACATTCTTGGAGCTTCGGGTTCTGAAGCGTTTTCCGTTTTTTGTTACTGTGAAGGTTATGAAAATACGTTTTATGTGGTTTTTATGTTTTCTTTGTGTGGTATAATTTATATATCAGTAGGAGTGTTAATGACCAATAATACTATATTTGATGATGTTTTTCGGACGATGATGGAGTAGATGAAGTTATGGATGGAAAGGTTTTACAGTTGGAATCGGAACGCTTGCTTGAGCTGGGAGAAGCACGTGGGAGAATAATAGACAGTGCGGAGGCGTGCAGGGAGTTGTATAAAGAGTATGGTTTGTGAGAAATAAAGAAGATATTTTGTTACTGGTGGCAAATGTCAGATTTTTACAGAAGAGAGGATACAGACATGGGTGTTTACAGGCGTAAGGCACAGTATCATGAGACGGATCAGATGGGGATCATCCATCATTCCAATTATGTGAAATGGATGGAAGAGGCCCGGATCGATTTCATGAAGGAGTTGGGCTTTGGTTATGGTGAGGTGGAGAAGCGGGGAATTGTTTCTCCGGTTGCAGAGGTTTCGGTTTCTTATAAGAAGCCGGTGCTTTTTGATGATGTAGTGGAGATTTCAGTTTCGGTGAAGAAGTACAGTGGTGTGGTTCTGGAGCTGGCTTATGAGTTTTTTAATGTGACCAGAAGTGAGGTTTGTACAGAGGCTTCCTCGAAGCATTGTTTTACCAGGAATGGTGAGCTGGTTTCTCTGAAAAAGGAGATTCCGGAACTGGATGTGCTGTTCAGAAGCTGTGTGAAGGGGGATTGAGTTCGATGGAAGTTGTGGAGATGCTTGATAATCTGAAGGAAAAGGCCCGCAGGGACCCGGCGCTTCGGGAGATGTTGCTTGCTACCCGCAGGGAGAAAGAGCCGCTGGCTGCTTTCTGTAAGAAGTGCCGGGAGCTTGGGGTTCCGGTTTATGAGATGGATCTGATCGCAGCTGGTGAGGAATTTTATGCAGCGATGAAGAGGAGTACCAATGGTGGTGGAGAGAATTCTCCGATGCTTGAGGGTGAGGATGATTTTTATGAATTGTTTTTTGCCGGGTTGGAATAAAAAATGGAATTCAATTCCGCATCAATATACTTCTCCAGCACAGGGAACTGTACACCACCAATCTTCAGTACCTGGCTGTGGAAAGCTTTCAGATCAAAGTCCTGGCCAAGGCGGTTCTGTTCGGAAGTACGTAAGTCCAGAAGGCTTAAGTAGCCCCAGTAGTATTTCAGATAATTTCCCGGGGTTTCCAGGATATACTGGTAGATCTCGGAGACAACGGCGCTGTCTTCGATACCAAAGGCTTTCAGAAAGCTGGCAGCTTCGGCCTGAGTCCAGCCGTTGTAATGAATCTCAATGTCCAGAAGGGAGTACATGCATAAATTGATGCTTCGGTTCAGCCAGGAGATCCTGGCAAGCTCTGTGGCAGAAGGATCCTGAATATAATCGGCGGCGTACTGGTAGGCATAGGGTTCAATGTAGGTGGCCCATCCTTCCGCAAAGCCGGAGGTGCAGAGAAGATTTCGGATGTTGGAGGATTTTTGGCGCTGGAAGGTGACAGTCTGGTAAAGATGCCCCGGGAATCCTTCATGTGCCAGTGTGGTAAAAAGCTCCAGACCCTGGTAACTGGCAGCCGGATTTATGTAGATCACATTGGGGGTTCCGGTATCCATAGGTGGAGTGAGATAAAAGGCGGGGCTTAGATATTCTTTCATGGAATCGTGGACTGTGCGGAGCTCAAAGGTGACATCTGTGAGAGGTGGGAAGTCTGTTTGGATCTTCTGCTGCAAGGCATTCAGCATCCGGGCAGGCTTCATTTTTCTGAAAGTGATTCCCCGGCTGAGAGTAGTCAGAAGCTCCGGGTTTTGTCGAAGCATGGTTCCTGCGATGCCGATCTCGTCGGAAAGCTGTCTGGAGAGTCGTTTTTCCATTTGCTTTACAGGAACGTAGGAGCCGGTCTGACTCTGAAGAAGATAGAGATAGTAGGCTTTTCCTCCCTTGAAATAAGTCAGGCCACGAGTGTTTTTTCCTGTGCCACGCAAAGCTTCCAGACCGGTCATAAGTTCCTGATAGGCTGGGATGACTTCTGTTTTCATAAGATTTTGGTGGGTCAGGATCAGAGCGTTCTGCTCTGACACGGAAAGCTTTCCGTATTCGGAGAGTTTTTTCTGAAAGATATTCAGCATATAGCTGTTGTCGGGGTTTCGGATAAAAGAACTGCATTGTGCCAGGATCCGGTCCAGTGTGGTATCACTCATAAAAAAACCAGCTTCGGATTTCTTTTTCTCAAATTCCAGGATACTCCGAAAGTATGGGCGGATGGTGGTGAGAAGAGTGAGATAGTCGGTGATATCACGTTCTTCATAAAAGGCATATTCCGCCAGAAGCACCGGAAGCTGAGCCTGAATACCAAGACTTGGACCAAGGGGTTCCTGAAGCAGATAATTGTCACCCAGTGATTTTTCTGTGTGGTAATAGAGGAGCATGGAGTCCAGTGTCAGTTGATTTTCCGTGGAAAGGCGGCTGTAGCGGAAGGATTTCAGTTTTTTTTCGTACTGGCTGCAGATCTGGTATGTATTTTTCATATTTGTGGGAATAGTGCCAAGAGAAGCTTTTTTTCGCCGGATGCCCTGTTTTTCCGGATGTGCCAGGGTATAATGGAGGGTAAGGGTGCTGCCGGAAACTTCATTTTGAAAAACTTTTCCGGAAAAAGCTTCGAATTTTCCGTTTTCTGTGATCCCGTGAGCGGAAAAATAACCGGCAGTAAGGCCGGTGAGAAGTGCCAGGATAAGAAGCAGAGTGATGAAAATAGGAGATTTATTTTTCCTGATTTTAAGAGACATACGACAGTCTTTCGTTACTGTTTACAGACATATGCCATGTGGAGAGTGCTGATGGTCTCGAAGCAAACAGTAACGTCCTTTCAGAGTGGCGCTTTGTTCTATCATATTGGAAAATTACGGAATCTATGATATTATGTGAGCGGAAATATACAAAAATGGAGAAATAACATGAGTGATATTTATGATCTTGCAATTTTAGGCGGAGGTCCGGCAGGGATCACGGCGGCGATCTATGCGTCCAGGGCCAGGTTAAATACCATATGGATCGATAAAAACTTTGCACCGGGCGGCCAGGTCACAGCTACCTATGAGGTGGATAATTATCCGGGAATGCCGGGGATATCGGGCATGGATATCGGAGAAGCCTTCGGGGAGCATGCCCGGAAGCTGGGATTGGAACCGCAGAGAGAGAAGATCCTTTCCCTGGAAAATATTTCCGGGGAGATCAAGACGATTCGCACAAAAAAGCATGAATATCAGGCGAAAGCTTTGATCCTTGCATTTGGGGCAGAGCACCGGAAGCTGGATATCCCGGGAGAGGATGATCTGAGCGGCCTTGGTGTTTCCTACTGTGCTACCTGTGACGGAGCTTTTTATAAGGATCGGACCGCAGTGGTAGTGGGAGGAGGAAACGTGGCAGCAGAGGATGCAGTTTTCCTTTCCGGCCTCTGTGAAAGGGTATATCTTGTTCATCGCCGTGATGCGCTTCGAGCAGATAAGGCACTTCAGGAGAAGGTCTTTGCCTGTGAGAATATAGAAATGGTGTGGGACAGTGTTCCCCTTGAGATCCTGGGACAGGACGAAGTGACCGGTCTTAGAATCCGTAATATAAAAACAAAAGAAGAGAGGGAACTGACCGCAGATGGTGTTTTCATTGCTGTGGGAATCGTTCCTAATACGACACTTGTAAAGGACCAGCTCAAGCTGGATGAAAATGGATATATCTGTGCAGGAGAAGAGGGTGTTACCAGCGCACCAGGGGTTTTTACAGCGGGGGATATTCGTACCAAGGCACTTCGCCAGATAGTAACTGCTGTTTCAGACGGAGCCAATGCAGTGGCTTCCGCACAGAAATATCTCTGGAGGAAAGATAATGGCAACGATTAAGGAAATCGCGCAAAGAGCAGGCGTGAGTACAACAACTGTTTCCAACGTCATACATGGAAAAACAAAAAAAGTATCTCCTGCCAATATTCAGAAGATCGAGAATCTTATCCGTGAAATGGGATATGTCCAGAAAATGGGACTGAGAGTTCTGAATAAAGAAAAATCCCAGCTGATCGCAGTTGTGATCAATTATCATAAAGACTTCAAGGATTCTATCATCGGAGATCCTTTTTATGGAAAGATCATCGGTTTTATCGAGAAATATGTGCAGGAACTGGGATATTATCTGATGCTGTATTCCGCAAAGGATACAGATAAGATATTCCAGATGGTCATGGGCTGGGATGTAGATGGTGTTATTGCCATTTCCTTCAGCAAAAGCAACTGCGAAAAGATATATCAGCTGATCAACAAACCGATCGTTTCCATTGATGCATACGGTGAGCTTGATGCAGGCCAGGAAAACCATGTCCTGAATATCGGACTGGACGACGAAAGTGGTGGCTATCTTATGGCAAAATATCTTCTGGAATGCGGCTATGAGCATATCCAGGTTTGCGCAGGCCGTGATAATGGTGTGGATCATCTTCGTTACATGGGCGCTCAGCGGGCGGCGAAGGATTTTGCAAAGAAAAAGCAGAAGGTGCAGTTTACTGCTCTTGGAATGAACTACGCCAAACGAAAAGAAAGCTATGCGTGGCTGCTCCAGCGGAAAAAACCAAAGGCCGCACTGTTTTTCCTGTCGGACCTCTATGCATTGGAGGCTATCAGCTTTTTCAGCAGTCGTGGAGTAAAGATTCCGGAGGAGATCGGAATTGCAGGATACGATAACATCAGCTATGCGGAATTTTCCGTGCCTCGTCTGACTACTATCAGCCAGAATGTGGAGCAGAAGGCATCTCTTGCAGTGGAAATTCTGATGGAACGGATCAATGGAGTGGAAAAAGAGCGTGAAAATGAGATCATGCTTCCGGTCACGCTGATCCCCAGGAGATCTGTACAGCCGCAGCATGAAGAAAAGTAAGTCTGCAGAGAATGTACCCGATCTGATCAGGGGGTAGATACGAGAAGTCACTGTAGAACTGTGAAAAATAGAAAATCGGGACTTTCAATATAGTAAGAGTACAGAGAATCTGAGATATAAAGATATCAAAAGCCGAAATATACGGGAACTGTCAGTGTCTGACAGTCAGAGTATTTTCGGCTTTTTGTAAATTTACCTGAAATCGTAAAAGAGTTATCCTGTGTAGGTTCGTGCTGAAGATGTGGATAATAAGCATTTGCTGTTCTATGTGAAACCTGCACAAAACCATGATTTTGAACTTGTTACAATGATAGGTTATGTACATAACCTATTTACATAGTCTAACTTTGATGCTATAGTGTGAATATAAAGGTTAGGTACATAACCAAAGGGAAAGAGTACAGAAGGAGTGAATACCAGATGAAACAGATTCTGATCGCCACACATGGAAAAATGGCCTCCGGCATTCGTTATACAGCAGAGCTGATCGTTGGAAAAATGGATGAGATCACAACCATCGACGCTTATGTGACACCGGAAGACAATGTGGAGAAAAAGTTTGAAGAATATTTCGCACAGCATGAAAACGACAGGATTTTCGTTTTCACAGATCTGATGGGAGGAAGCGTAAATCAGAAGCTTCTGGGATACAGCCAGAAAGAAAATGTTACGCTGATCACAGGAACCAACCTTCCGGTCCTGATGCAGGTCATGATGGCAGATGACGATGTGACAGAGGAGGAGATCCAGGAGTTCATCGATGATGCCAGAGAAGAGCTTCAGGTAGTGGACTTTGGCGGTGGAAAGAAATCCACATCTGAAAAAAATGCTGAAGAAGATACTGCACAGGGTACCGAAAATAACGCACAGACTTCAGAAGGTGCTGCATCGGATGCAAAAAAATCCGCACCGAAAAAAGCTCTGGCTCCCCAGTCCTATGACAATTCCACAGCAAAGATCACCGCACTTCGTGTAGATGACCGTCTGATCCACGGACAGGTTGCCATGACCTGGACCAAACAGCTGGCTGTACAGGGAATCGTGGTAGCTAACGACGAGGCAGCTAACGATAACACCCAGAAGATGGCATTGAAAATGGCCGTACCGGGCGGAATCAAATCGCTGATCAAACCGGTGGATGAAGCCATTCGTATCTTAAACAATCCGAAGGCATCCAGGATGCGTATTCTGGTTCTGACAAGAACGGTAAAGGATGCTCTGAAGATAAGACAAAGTGTTGGTGAGATCGGATTCCTCAATGTAGGAAATACGGGACGTTTTGATGGGATCGATGTTTCCGAGAAGCTTGTCCTGACCCCGACTATCATGCTGACAAAAGCAGAACAGCAGGCACTGAAAGAGCTGGTGGCTCTTGATCCGAAGGCCTGTATGCAGCAGGTACCCAATGATGAGCAGAAGCTTGTGAAGGATATACTGGACAAGCTTGACTGACATCCACTGAATAAATAAAACGTAGCACAAAAAAGGGAGGAAAGAAAAAATGTTAAACGCATTTCTTGTAGCACTTGCCGTATTTATCTGTGTCGGCGGTGCAGAGCTGGTCGGATTTACCATGCTGAACCGTCCGATCGTCATCGGGCCACTGGTAGGTCTGTTCCTTGGAGATCTTCACACAGGAGTTATCATCGGAGCTTCATTGGAAGCTGTATTCATGGGAGTTGTAAATATCGGCGGAGCTTCTGCAGCAGAACCCGGAATTGCCACAGCTGTAGGAACTGCCTTTGCCATCATGCTTGGCAAAGGCTCTGAGGTTGCCCTGACACTTGCACTTCCAATCGGTATCCTTGGTCTTCAGATCAAGACCGTTCTCTACATTTTTATTGTAGGTATGTTTGCAAAAACCTTCGACCGTCTGGCGGCAGAAGGAAAAGAAAAACAGATTGTTGCTCTTCACTATGGGCTCTGGACTGTAAACTGGTTTTTATATTCCCTGTTCGCATTTTTCGGGATCCTGTTCGGATCTGATGCAGTCAGTGCACTTCTGGATGCCATCCCGGATGTTGTTATGAATGGTCTGACAGTTTGCGGCGGACTTCTTCCGGCAGTAGGTATGGCAATGTTGATGAAGATACTCTGGGATAACAAGATCTGTATGTTTTATTTCCTGGGCTTTGTCCTTGCAGCATACTTAAAGCTTCCGCTGATCGCTCTTGCCGTGATCGGTGTGATCATTGCCATTTCTATTGGTATGAATGATTACAAGCTGAACCAGCTTGCGGCGCAGAGAGTGACAGCTTCACCGGCCGGTGGTTCTGACGAATATCTTGATGAAGAAGAGGAGGAATTTTTCTCATGAGTAATTTAACGAAATCCATTCCTGCAGATGAAAGAAAAATGCTGAGAAAAGCATTCTGGCGTTCCTTCACTCTGTATGCGGCAGTAAGCCCGGCAAAACAGGGAGCTTCTGGTTTCTGCTATTCCCTGATGCCGTTTATCAACAAATTTTACAAAAACGATGAGGAGGGCAAAAAAGCAGCCCTCACAAGAAGTATGTCCTATTTCAATACAACCATCACCTGTTCCACTTTCATTATGGGTCTTGTAGCTTCCATGGAGAAGAAAAACAGCGAGCAGAAGGATTTTGATGCAAGCTCTATCAATGCAGTCAAATCCTCTCTGATGGGACCTCTGGCCGGCATCGGTGATTCCATTTTCTGGGGCGTTCTCCGTGTGATCGCGGCCGGGATCGCAGTAGGTCTTGGTGCATCCGGAAACGTTCTGGCACCGATCGTGTTCCTGCTTCTTTTCAATATTCCGTCTATTCTTGTGAAATATTACGGAACCTTCCTGGGATACAAGCTTGGTTCCGAATACATCCAGAAGGTTTATGCAAGCGGTCTTATGAACATCCTGACAAAGGCTGCCAGCATTGTAGGCCTGATCATGGTCGGCGGCATGACTGCAAGCATGGTAACCTTTAATTCTACTTATGAGCTTACCATGAAGGGGGAATCTGTTCTGAACCTCCAGAACATGCTGGACCAGATTTTTGTCGGCATCGTTCCTCTTGGACTGACTCTTCTTTGCTATTATCTGCTGAAAAAGAAAAATATCAGCATCACAGTTCTGATCATCGGTGTTATCATCCTGAGCATCATTCTCTCTCTTCTTGGAATTGCATAAACCTTAAGGATAAAGATCAGAACTACGAAAAGGCGGACCTCGGGTGGTCCGCCTATAAAAAACCTGAAAAAAAGTTATATTAAAATAACTGATCGTAAAAAGGGCAGTTGAAGAGTATCTGACGGGATATAAATAAGCGGCAAATACGGATTATAAATATCTGCTCAATGCAAAATAAAGGAGACATAAGAAATGAAAGATTGGTGGAAGAATTCCGTTGTATATCAGATTTATCCAAGAAGCTTTAAGGACTCCAACGGAGACGGCTTCGGCGATCTCAAGGGTATTATTGAAAAGCTCCCCTACCTTCAGAACCTTGGGATCGATGTGATCTGGCTCAGCCCTGTTTTTGACTCCCCACAGGACGACAACGGTTACGATATCAGTGATTACCGTAAAATCTACGCGGGTTTCGGAAGTAACGAGGATATGGATGAGCTGATCGGAAAAGCTCATGAGCTTGGTATCAGGATCGTTCTGGATCTTGTTGTCAACCATACTTCCGATGAGCATGCATGGTTTGTGGAAAGCCGGAAGTCAAAAGACAACAAATACAATGATTATTATATCTGGAAGGATCCGAAAGCAGACGGCAGTGAGCCAAACAACTGGGGCTCCAGCTTCTGCGGAAGTGCCTGGGAATATGATGAAGAGCGCGGCCAGTATTACCTTCATTTTTACAGCAGAAAGCAGCCGGACCTCAACTGGGAAAATGAAGCCGTCCGTAAGGAAATCTATGATCTGATGAAGTTCTGGATGGACAAAGGTGCTGACGGATGGCGCATGGATGTGATCGCATCTATCTCCAAGGATCAGTCCTTCCCGGATTACCCGAAAACGGATGGCCGCAAGTATTATACAGGAAAATATCACAGCAACGGACCAAGACTTCATGAGTTTATCCATGAGATGAACCGGGAGGTGCTTTCAAAATATGACTGTATGACGGTAGGTGAGGCGCCGGGCTCCACACCGGAGGTTGCAAGACTGTTTACAGATCCGGAGCGTGAGGAACTGAATATGATCTTCACATTTGAGCATATGAACATCGACCGTATTCCGGGTTCTGTAAACCGCAAGTGGGCGCTGAAACCTTTTGATCTCCGAGAGCTGAAACGTGTGATGACCCAGTGGCAGAACAAGCTTTATGGGAAGGGCTGGAATGCTCTGTACTTCGAAAACCATGACCAGCCACGTGTGATCTCCAGATGGGGAAATGATACCACTTACCGTGAGGAATGCGCAAAGGCTTACGCTACTGTTCTCCACGGCATGCAGGGAACTCCTTATGTATATCAGGGTGAGGAGATCGGTATGACAAATGTACAGTTCCCGCTGGATGAATACGAGGATATCGAGGTGCGTAACGCATACCAGGATCTTGTTATTAAGAACAAAACCATCTCTGAGGATGATTTCCGCAAGGCAGTATGGAACAAGAGTCGTGACAATGCCAGGGTTCCGATGCAGTGGGATGACAGCGAAAATGCAGGATTTACGACCGGTAAGCCATGGTTCCGCCTTTCTGATCGTTACCAGGAGATCAATGTAAAAAAAGCTCTGGAAAAAAATGATTCCGTGTTTTATTATTATAAGGATCTGATCTGTCTTCGTCATGAGGAAGAGCTTCTCACAGAAGGTGACTATCAGCTCCTTCTTCCGGAAGATGAGAAGATCTTTGCATATTTAAGAACTTCCGACAAAGAGCAGTGGATCGTGGTGGCAAACCTTTCTGAGGATACGGTAAGTACAGAAGGTCTTGCGAAATATGTGTCCGATAAAGAGGATATTAAGATTGCAAACTATAAGGACAGAACAGGAATCAAAGCGGACTTAAGACCGTACGAGGCGTTTATGATGAGGATCCGGTAATTCCTGAGCTGTTGTATATGTAGTAGTAAAGTGGAAGAAAAGTCTCCGCTTTACAGAGAGCAGGTATGAGTATTTGTGCGTATCTGTACTGCCAAAGGATATCCGGGTGCAGTGCAGATACGCTTTTTGCCTGTGGGGAAAAGACAAACAGGAGGAATTTATGGAAAAATATATCATTGCAGTGGATATGGACGGAACTCTTCTGAACAGCGAGAATAAGATTTCTGAAAGGAACAGAAATGTTCTGCAGCGTCTGATCGATGACGGACATTATGTGGTGCCGGCAACCGGAAGGACCAGAGAGCTGATCCCTCAGGAGTTTTCTGTGCTCCGGGGTGTGAAATGGGGAATCGTGGAAAACGGCTGTGTTGTCTGGGATTACGATAAAAATGAGATGATCTGGAGAAAAACCATGCCAAAAGGAATGGTAAGTAAAATCCTGAAGGATGTGGAAAACAGCGGTACAAAAGGCTGGATTGCAGAGGCTTATGCAAACGGAATCGCCTATTCTGATGCGGACGCCAGAGATTATGTGGCATCTGTAGCGGATAAAGATCTGCTGGAAAAAACTTTTGTAGATTATTTTCTCAGCAGACATGAATATGTTAAGGATTTTTATCATCAGAAAGATATTCTGGATCAGGCAGAGAAGATCAATATTTATTTTGATGATATGGAGACCAGCAGGGCACTTCGTGAAAAATGGAAGAATCTGGATGATGTGGCAGTGACTACTTCCATCAGCGGCAATGCGGAGTTTAATGCAGCAGGCGTGGACAAGGGTGTGGGTCTTGCCATGCTTCGCACAAAGCTTGGTATTGACCGGATGCATGTGATCGCTTTCGGAGATAATGAGAATGATCTGGAAATGCTGGAGGGTGCAGGTATCGGTGTTGCTATGGGCAATTCCAAACAGTATGTAAAGGATGCTGCTAATGAGGTGACCGGAGATAATGATCATGATGGTGTGGCGGAATTTCTGGAGAGGTTTTTCGGGCTGTAAGCTGTGGTTGATCGTGATCGTTGATATAAGGGACAGGGAAATGTATTTTTCTCTGTCTTTTTTATTTTCATTTTTGGTGATATAAGGTATGATAAACGAAGAGGATACGGGGATTGCCGGTTTTGACCGGTAGCTACCAGTGAAAATTATTTGAGGAGATCAGGAGGATAATTTTTAATGAAAAATCTGATACCAAAGCGTGTGATGGAGTATATCATTATCACATTTGCTGTTGTTCTGATGGATGTGGGGATTTATGTGTTTAAGTTTCCGAATAATTTTTCCTTTGGTGGTGTTTCGGGTATGGCGGTTGTGTTTTCACATTTTATTCCGATGACGTCTGCGCAGATCAATCTGGTGATCAATCTGATTTTGCTGGTGATCGGGTTTATTGTTCTTGGTCGGGATTTTGGAGTGAAGACGGCTTATGTTACGGTTGTTTCTTCTTTGCTTCTGAATGTGTTTGAGAAGGTTTTTCCTATGGACAGGGCGCTGACGGGGAATATTATGCTGGAGCTTTGCTTTGCGATCATTTTGCCGGCGTTGGCTGCGGCGCTGCTGTTTTTTGAGAATGCTTCGGGTGGTGGCACGGATATTGTGGCGATGATCATTAAGAAGTATTCTACGATGAATATTTCGGGTGCGTTGTTTGCGGTGGATTGTGTGATCGTTGTTGTTTCGTTTATGGTGTTTGATCTTACTACGGGGCTTTGTTCTGTACTGGGGCTTATAGCTAAGACGTTGCTGATCGATAAGTCTATTGAGAGGATGAAGCTGAATAAGTATTTTACGATCATTTCCAGTAAACCGGATGAGATCTGTGAGTTTATTATGAATGGGTTGGATCGGAGTGCTACGGTTTATCATGGGGAGGGTGTTTATTCGCATAAGGATAAGAAGATTATTCTGACGGTTGTTGATGTGAGGCAGGCGGTGCTGCTGCAGAGGTTTATTGATGAGGTGGATCCGCAGGCGTTTTTGATGGTTACTAAGAGTAGTGAGGTTATTGGGAAGGGGTTTATGAGTTATATTTGATGCAATCGTATGGGATTGTATGCTGATCGTAGGTGATTGTGTATGATTGTAAGCTGATGGAAATTAGGAGAGCGTTCTTTGCGGGCTGGATGGGCTGCGGGGCGCTCTTTTTTGTGGTGGATGGTGGATGGCGGACGGCGGACGCCGGGGAGACGGGTGTTCGGTTCCGGGCGGAAGGTAGTGGTGGGGGTGTGGGGGCGACTGGCGGAAGTGGGGATTGATGAGGGCTGAAGGATTGAGTGGATTCCCGGGAGTTGGATGAGCCATCAGCGCTGCGCTGGATGGCTGGGAGGAAAGGCTGAGTTTCCTGTGGTCTGAAGGTGAGGGATGAGCCATCGTCGCTGCGCTGGATGGCTGGGAGGAAGGGCTGAGTTTCTTGTGGAAGCCATCGTCGCTGTGCTGGATGGCTGGGAGAAAGGTTGAGTTTTCTGTGGTGAAGGTGATGACTGGGGCATCGTCGCTGTGTTGGATGGCTGATTGGTGTGTGAAGGTTTTGTGAAAGGGTTTGACAGGTGGGGGTTTTTATGGTAGGATACACACTTGCGTAACAAATTTAATAAAATTGTAACAAATTAGCGAATGAGGAGCGTGGCGAAGTGGATTGTGAATGTCTGTCTGAATGGATGGATTGTGTTGCTGCGTGGTTTTCTGAGAGGAGTTTTATTGTTTATGTTTTATAAGAAATTTGCTGCTGTTGTTCTGAGTGCTGTTCTTGTGGGTGTGGTTCCTTCTGTTGTTTTTGCGGATGTGGATGATGTCAGTGCTGTGTCTGATGGAGATGTGGAGGAGCTTTCTATTGAGGATGATTTCTCGGATGATGCGGATTCTATTTCTGCTTTTGCCAGTGCTCTGGCGGATAAGACGGTTTCTGAGGTTCAGGGGTATCAGGAGGCGAAGGCTGAGGCTGAGGTGATCGCACAGGAGAGGCTTGAGGCTGAAGCGGCTGCTGAGGCTGCGCGTAAGGCGGAAGAGGAGCGTAAGGCTGCTGAGGAGGCGCGTCTGGAGAAGCGGCAGGGGATTGTGGATTTTGCGCTGCAGTTTGTGGGGAATCCTTATGTTTATGGTGGTACGAGTCTGACTAACGGGGCAGATTGCTCCGGATTTGTGATGTCTGTGTTTGCGGAGTTTGGGTATGAGCTTCCTCGTGTTGCTGCGGCTCAGTGTGCGGCTTCTGAGAAGAAGAGTGTTGCGGATATTGAGGCTGGTGATCTGGTTTTTTATGGTGATGGTGGCATTGATCATGTGGCTCTTTATATTGGTGATGGCAAGATCGTTCACGCCAGTACAGCGGCTACAGGGATCAAGGTTTCCGACTATGATTACCGGGCTCCGGCTGCTGTCGGTACGTTTGTGGCTTAGGATATAGATATAAATGATTTACTGATATGAAATATAAACTGTCTGAGGAGATTTTCTGGCCGGATAGGCTGAAAAATAGCTGCAGGCAGTTTTTTTGCAGAAAAATAGTGTATAATCTGATACAGCGAATATTAAGTAACCGCCATATTGACTTGTCTGATTTTTCATCTGCTGCGTTGTCGTCAATCGTCGTAGCCACCGCTACGCCTCATTCCTCCGCCTTGCAGATGAAGAAATCATCCTGCGTCAATATAGCAGAAACTTAATTTTCGCTGTACTACTCAGAAAAATTCAGAAAGGTTGTGGGGTATGAATACAAAAGAGTTCAGTGGCAGGCGGCAGATGGAGTTTCTGGCCGGGTTTGATTTTGTCAGAGAAGCGGGTACTGCGGGGGAAGTGAAGGCGGCGAAGATGATCCGGGATACTTTGGACAGCTTCGGAGTGAAGAATTGGATGGAGGAGTTTGATTTCTGGGGCTTTCGGATCAACAGAGCAGTGCTTAAGGTTATGGAGCCTTATCAGAAGGAGTATGTGGTGACCGGGTATGGAAGATGTGGAAATACTGGAGAAGAAGGTCTGAAAGCCCCTTTTTTGTATGTAGAGAACGGGGATGCTGTCAGCCTTTCCCGGGCGAAGGGCAAGATCGTTATGGTGAACGGCCGGGTGAGTGGTGATGTGTATCAGAGACTGGTGAGCGCCGGAGCTGTTGGTTTTATCAGTGTGGAGGGTTCTCCGCTGGATGAAGGAGTGGACAGGGTTCCCTGTCAGCGCAGCCTGCCGACGATCTTTCCGGGGGATGCAGCAGAAGAGACAGAAGGATTGTCGGAGTCTGCAGAGGATATTCACAAGATGCAGGAAAAATATAGTGGCAGGATTCCGGGGGCGAATCTTCATTATAAGGATGCAGTGGAGCTGGTGACTGAGGGTGCAGCCGTGGTGTGCCTGGCTGTAGAACAGGAAGTGACAGCATGTACATCCCGAAATGTAGTGTCAAGGATTGAGGGAACGGATAAAAAAGATGAGATCTTAACGATCACTGCGCATTATGATTCGGTGCCGGAGGGACCGGGAGCCTATGATAATATGTCCGGGGCGGCGATTATCATGGAGCTTTGCAGATATTTTCAGCAGTACAGACCGCGCAGGACTATGGAGTTTGTGTGGTTTGGTGCTGAGGAGAAGGGCTTGCTGGGCAGCCGGGATTACATCAGAGTTCATGAGAGCGAGCTTGGAGCGCATCGTTTTAATATGAATGTAGATCTGGCCGGGCAGCTGATCGGAGGAAATGTTCTGGGAGTGACGGGAGAGGCTTCTGTTTGTGATAAGCTTCTTGAGATCGCTGACGGAGCAGGGATCGGAGCGTCTGTGAAGAATCAGATCTGGGGAAGTGATTCCAATTCTTTTGCATGGAAGGGAATTCCGGCCATGACTCTGAACCGGGATGGTTTTGGCATGCATACCCGTTACGATACCATTGATCTGCTGTCTGCCTGGTCGCTGGAGAGAAGTGCGATCCTTTTGGGATGTATTGCAGATGAACTGGGGAATGCGGAGGTTTTCCCATTTGAGAGAAAGATGCCGGGGAAATTTATCAGAGAGCTGGATGAATATATGTGCAGTTGATTTGATTAAAATACGCCAAAACAATAAAAAATAATACTAAATAATTGACAGTGAGATGCCGAACTGTTATACTGAAATCACAGGCTTTCCAGGGATCAATGCGCCGGATATTGTTTTGCGGAGCATTGATTCCTGGAACTTTTATCACAGAAAAATCAGGAATGGGGAGATAGGATCATGTTTACAGAAGAACGACAGAATGCAATAGAGAAATGTCTCCGCGAAAAAGGAAAAGTCAGAGTCAAAGAATTAAGTGAGATGTTTCAGGTTACGGAGGACTGTATCCGCAAGGATCTCAAGATCCTTGAAAATGCAGGCAGATTAAAGAGGACTTACGGCGGAGCGATCCTGTCACAGGAGTATCCTCTGGAGAGAAACGTAGTAGACAGGCGTATGTACAATCTTGATAAGAAGAAAGTGATTGCTGCGAAAGCCTTCAAGCTGATCAAAAATAACGAAACGATCTTTCTGGATGTTTCCACTACAAATATAGAGCTGGCAAGACTTATCGCTTCGTCGGGCATGCATGTTGTGGTTGTCAGCAATATGATCGATATCCTGCAGATCCTTGCTGCGAATCCGTCCATCACGGCCATAGGCACAGGGGGAACTATGTACCGTTCGGTGAATGGATTTATGGGAGCTGCGGCCATTGAGGTGATCAAGCAGTACAGCTTTGACCGGGCCTTTTTGGGAAGCTGTGGCGTGGATATGACAGATCTTGCAGTCACCACATCCGGAGTGGAGGATGGGCTGACCAAGAAGGCGGCAGTGCAGAGCAGCAGACATAAATATGTGGTTATGGAGAGAGAGAAGTTTTATTTTAACGAATCTTATAAATATACACATTTTGATGATATCAGCGGGATCATTACCGATGAATTTCCGGATGATACCATTGTGAATATATTGAGGAATGCCGGAGTGAAATTACTCTGAGCAGACAGTAACAAAGGGGGATTTTTACATGAAAGACTATATTCTGGAAACCTGTGTGGATTCTGTAGAATCCGCCATGGCAGCAGCCGAGGGTGGTGCGGATAGACTGGAGCTTTGCAGCAATCTGATCATCGGGGGGACAACTCCCGGCCCATGGCTTTTTGAGGAAATAAGGAAGCGTTCAGATATCAGGATCCATGCGCTGATCCGTCCGCGGTTTGGAGATTTCTGTTATACAGATGCGGAATTTTCCATGATAAGGAATGCGGTAAAGGATTTCCGCAAAATGGGAGCGGAGGGTGTTGTGGTAGGTATCCTGAAACCGGATGGCACCTTGAATATGGAACAGATGAAAGAACTGATGGATGCTGCGGGAGATATGTCTGTTACGCTGCACAGGGCTTTTGATGTGTGTGCAGATCCGATCGAGGCTATGGAACAGGCGATCTCGCTGGGAATCGATACTATCCTTACCTCCGGACAGAAGAATACCTGCCTTCAGGGCGCGGAGCTTCTGAAGGAACTGGAAACCAGGAGCCGGGGGCGTATTACCATCCAGGCGGGGAGTGGCGTCGGTGCGGAAGTGATCCGCCAGCTTTATCCCCTTACCGGGATCAAGGCTTATCATATGAGCGGCAAGGTTGTAACGGACAGTGCGATGCAGTTTCGCAAGGAAGGTGTCAATATGGGACTTCCGACATTCAGTGAATATGAGATATGGCGTACAGATATTGAAAATGTTCGTGCTGCAAAGAAAGTTCTGGAGGAATTATAATGGCTGAGGGGAAGATTTTTCTGAAAGGAAACCGTGATCGGATCGAAAAAAAATATCGGGAGCAGGTGATGGGGTTACCGCAGGCTTTTGCGGATATTGATAAAAAGCTTGCAGAATGCACAGACGAAGTGGCTCTGGCGTGCAAATATTTATATGCGTTCATGCCGTACAGTGATATCGGAAATTACGCGTTTGAAGTATTTCTGGATTATGCGGAGAATGGCGTACATTTATGGAAGGAAAACTCCGGGGTGGCAGAGCTGCCGGAAGAGATCTTTTTGAATTATGTGCTGTTTCACAGAGTAAATGAGGAGGAGATCGCACCCTGCCGTACATTTTTCCGCAGGGAGATCGGAGAGAGAACTGAGGGAATGAGCTTCAGAGAAGCTGCCCTGGAGGTGAACTACTGGTGTGCACAGGAGGCTACCTATCATTGTACAGATGATCGTACCCTGTCTGCACTTGCCGTATACCGCAGAGGAAACGGAAGATGCGGAGAGGAATCTGTATTTACCGTTAATGCACTGAGAAGTGTTGGTGTACCTGCCCGTCAGGTATATGCACCAAAGTGGTCTCATTGTGATGACAATCATGCCTGGGTGGAAATCTGGTGCGATGGAAACTGGTATTTTCTGGGAGCCTGTGAGCCGGAGGAGATCCTGAATAAGGGATGGTTTACCAATGCTTCCTCAAGGGCCATGATGGTCCATTCAAGAGTTTTTGATACCATGATCCCGGAGGGAGAAGTGATCGGCAAAGATGGTATGGTGACTATGCTCAACGAGCTGAAACGATATGCGCTGACAAAAGAGATCACTGTGTCCGTAAAGGATTCACATGGAAAACCGGCAGAAGGTGCAGAAGTTTCTTTTGAGGTGCTGAATTATTCAGAATATGCCCCGATCGCAGAACTGAAAACCGACAGTCTGGGAAAAGTCCGCCTGACAACAGGGCTTGGAAGTATCCATATTTCTGCAAGGATGTATGCAGATGGAGAATGGCTGCATGCAGAAAACAGCATGGATACAAAAACAGAGGACTGCTGCGAGATCTGTCTGATGCCCGTGGGAAAGGAAAATGGTATTTTTTATGAGGAGTGGGCAGAGAACGATATGATCGCACCTCATGATGCGCCTGTAAATAAAGATATGCCGACACCGGAGCAGAAGGAAAGAGGCAGCAGACGTCTGGCAGAGGCAAACGCTTACAGGGAACAGAAGGTAAGAAACCTGAGCAATCCGGAGTGCCGGAAATTCCTGGAAAAAGAAACCGGAGATTCTTCAATGAGAAAAAAACTCCTTGAAGTCCTCACAGAGAAAGACAGAACAGACTGCATCAGCCAGGTTCTGGAGGAGCATCTGAAATTTGCATTACCGTATGAAAAAAACATGGATGCAGATATTTTTGTACCATATGTACTGAACCCGAGAGTTGACGATGAAGTTTTGCAGAAATACAGAAAAGCGATCCTTGAGCAGCTGTCGGAAGAAGAGAAAAATATGCTGCAAAAGGAGCCGGCAAAGATCTGGAAATGGATTGAGGATAAGATCATTTCCAGCCCGGAGAAAGAACGCAGCAGTGTGATCACCACGCCGTCCGGATGTCTGAAAACGGGAACAGGAAGCCTTCTGTCAAAGAAGATCCTTTTTGTGGCAATGGCGAGAACACTGGGAATTCCGGCACGCCTGAACCCTCATGACCGTTCCATGGAGTATATGAAAAACGGAAAATTCATCCCGGTATCTGCGGAAACGGAGAAAAACGCATCGATCCTTCTGAAGGCAAGTGAGGATACACAGTGGAAATATTTCCAGAACTGGAGCATCGCAAAACTGGAAGCCGGAAAATACAGCACACTGAAGCTGGAAGCCGAAAATTTCAGAGATCAGATGATGAAGCTGCCACTGGAAGCGGGAAATTACAGGATCCTTACCTCAAACAGACTGCCAAATGGAAATATATTTGCCGCGGAGTATTATTTTGAGGTTCAGATCGGAGAAATGAAGAGGGTGGAGCTGGCATTTCGGAATGCAAACCTGGAAGACATGCTGGAGAATATTTCCATACCGGAATTTACTCTCAGAAAAGAGGATGGAAGCACTGTGAAGGCATCGGAGCTGACGGCGGATGGGAAGCATATCCTGGCGTTTCTGGAAGAGGAGAAAGAACCGACGGAGCATATCTTAAATGAGATGATGGAGCAGGAAGAAGCTTTTTCCAGATATGCGAAGAGGATCATTTTTGTAGTAAAAAGCAAAAAAGCGCTGGAGACACCTACCCTTTCAAGAGCACTGGGCAAGCTTGGAAATGTTCAGATCTTATATGATGATTTTTCAGAGATCATCAATACGCTGGGAAGAAGAATGTATGTAGATCCGGATAAGCTTCCGCTGATCATTGTGACAAACAAAAGCCTGAATGGGATTTATGCAACCAGTGGATACAATGTGGGAACCGGAGATATGCTGTTGAGACTGATGTGACAGATATATCGGATATATATAGAAGGAACACAGGCCGTATCATCGACTGTGTCGGTGACGGTCTGTGCCCCTGTGAAAGCTGTGAAATTATTGCAGTGGTTCAGATGCTCAGAATATGAAAGCAGATCGGAATGAGAATGCCTGTTGTGCTTCCCAAAATTGCCGTAATAAAAGTTGTTTTGCATTACTTACCATCAGAATAGAGATTACGCACAGAATCCCGGTAAATGCATTCCGGCTTCAGGCGGATCGTCCTTGGAAAATCGCAGTAGTCTCCGTTCATTCTGCGAAGCAGCAGATCACAGGCCTGCTCTGCCAGACCGGCCAGCGGCTGACGGACAGCGGTCAGCTGAGGAGAAAGCAGCATGGACAGTTCAAAATCATCAAAGGAGACAACAGACAGGTCTTCCGGGATACGGATGCCAAGGCTGTAGATCGCTTCATAAATACCGAGGCATAGTGTATAGTTCGCGGAAAATACGGCAGTCGGACGTTCCGGAAGATTCCATAATTTCTTCATTGCCTGATATCCAAAGTCGCTTGCGTAATTTTCAGCGATGATATAATCGGGGTTAACAGGAACATTGTAGTCTTCCAGTGCCCGGAGATATCCTTTTTTTCGTTCGCATGCGGTATAGGATGCAGGAGGACCGGTGACAAGGGCGATCTTCTGATGCCCCATTTTTATCAGATGCTCCACGATCTCATAGGCCCCGGAGGTACAGCTGGTCTGTACACAGTCTGTACGGTGGAAATGGCTGTGTTCTTCCAGCTCCACAACAGGGATTTTGGCGTGTTCCACAGCAGAACAGATGTCCTGGTTCAGACTGAAAGAGGTAATGATAAGGCCGTCGATCCCAGAGCGGAGCATGTGAGGGACGAATTTATTGACATGATCCTTATATTTGTCGCCGCTCATAAATGTGAGAGAATAACCGTGAGCGCGCATGGTGTTTTCTATTTTGCTCAGAAGAAAAGCATTATGCGGAGTATTGGGAGGACCGGATACCAGACCGATACGGTAAGTCTTGGAGGAACGAAGTCCCCGGGCCGTGTTTCGTGGAACGTAATTCAGTTTCCGGATCGCTTCGTCGATCTGCTTTTTGTTTTGCGGCCGTACAGTTCCGCCGTTGATATATTTTGAAATGGTGGCCAGTGCCAGGCCAGTTTCTTTGGCAATGTCCTTGATGGTTGCACTCATAAATCAATCCTTTCCGGATGTTGTACTGTTGTGCCCGGACAGGTCTTTTACAGAGAGTCGCGGGTGGAATACAACATCCAGCATGTCTATTTTTGGAAAATCCGTATAGTCTCCATGGATCCTTTTTAAAAGTAATTCCACAGCATGTTTCCCTATGCTTGTCAGATCCTGTGAGACACAGGTCATAGCCGCACTCATGGTCTTGAAAAGCGGATCATCGTCAAAGCACACAAAGGAAATATCCTGAGGAACGGAAATCCGTGCCTGGCTGGCAGCACTTAAACCACCCATTGCGGAGAGATAGCAGTCAAAAAAAACAGCAGTAGGGGGATCGGAAGAATCAATAAGCTTCTGGAAATGCAGGTTGCTCTGGATGACAGTTTCTGCAGTGGAACCAAAAGAAACAGGGGGGAAAGAATCCTGCTGTTTCAGAAGGTCAATGCCATTTTTCTGGTATACATCCACAAAGCCCTGGATCCGCTGCTCGATCGTGTAGGCGTCCAGATACTGTTCCATGATCCAGACCTTTGTGTGGCCTTTTTCCAAAAGGTGCTCTGCCAGCAGTGCACCGCCTTTGTAATTATCAGAAATAACACAGTCTACAGGAAAATGTCTCATGGAAGCAGGAATCTGATCGAGCATTACAACCGGTATGCCGGCATTCTGTAAAAGCCGGTACAGGTCATCATGCCAGCAGGATGGGAGCATGATAACTCCGGCAAAGTGCTGGGAGATAATATCCTGTATCGTATCGATCTCCTTCTGATGCTCAAAAAAGAATGAACAGACAATAACTGTATAGCCATGATCCGTGAAATGCTTGATAATGGAATTGACAAGCTCGCCCCAGAAATAATTACCAAGATCCGAGATCAGGATACCGATGGTATGTGTGTTTTTGGCACGGAGAAGCTGGGCATTCCGGTTCGGGGTATATCCAAGCTCCTGAATTGCCTTTTCTATAAGGATACGATTTTCTTCCCGTATTTTTTTGTGGTTTATATATTTTGAGATCGTTGCGGTGGACAGGCCTGTCGCACGGGCGATATCATTGATCGTAACGTTCATGTAAAACCTCCGGTTCTGATACATTTACAGATAATAGAGTATTCTCATATTATATCATGAAAAAGAAAACGCCTCAACACATAAGGCATTTTTTACACATAAACTATCAGAAAAAACGAGTGTATTGTACAGAAAATTGATAAAAATGAAACGTTTAACAAAACCTGATACGAAAAAATACACAAAAACAAGATGGAATAATTGTAAAAAATAGGAAAAATGATTTTTGACCCATGATTTTACTTGAAAAACTGCTTCGGATGCGGTAAGATAGTCTTAACAAAAAACGAAACGTTTTACGCAACAAGAAAATCAGCTATACGAAACAAGGAGAAGGTTATGGCAGACACAAAGCAGCAGTGGTATAAAGATGCCAAATACGGATTATTCATCCATTGGGGACTTTATTCCATCCTTGCAGGAGAATGGAAAGATCCGAAGACCGGCGAGGTCACCAAGACAGACCGTATTGCAGAGTGGATCGAGAACAATCTCAACATTGACAAGGAAGATTACAGAAAGCTGAAAGATGAGTTCCATCCGGACAAATTTGACGCGGACATGTTTGTGAAAAGAGCGAAAGAGCAGTGGGGTGTTAAATATATCGTTCTTACTTCCAAGCATCACGAGGGATTCGCAATGTACGATTCCAAGGTCAGTGATTTTAATGTAGTGAAGGCTGCAGGAAGAGATATCTTAAGAGAGCTTTCCGATGCTTGTAAGAAATATGACATGACTATGGGTATCTATTATTCACAGGCTCAGGACTGGGATGATGACAATGCCTATAAGAAGGATTACGAAGACAAGAACGAGTGGAAGCCGGAATTCCGTACATACTTCGATGAGAAATGCAAGCCGCAGTTAAAAGAGCTTCTTGAGAATTACGATAATATTTCCCTGATCTGGTTTGATACTCCGATGGGAATGACCGCAGACGAGGCTCAGGAATTAAGAGACTGGGTTAAGGGTATTAAGCCTGACTGCATCATCAGCGGACGTATCGGACACCAGAAGGGCGATTACATGACCACCGGTGATAACTTTATCCCACGTCTTCCATACGACGGTGACTGGGAAGTACCGGCAACTGTAAATGACACATGGGGTTACAATAAATACGATACAAACTGGAAGAATCCGGATGATATCCTGAACCTTCTTCTCAAGATCGTCGGCAGAGGCGGAAATTACCTGCTGAACGTAGGACCAATGGCAGACGGAACTGTTCCGGAAGCTTGTGTCGAGGTTATGAATGAGGTTGGTAAATACGTGACTGAGAATGCGGAAGCAATTTACGGAACCAAGAATGTTGGTATCTATCCGTATGAGATTCCGAGCATTGAATTTACCAAGAGACCACATAAACTTTATGTACATGTACTTGCACCGAGATATCGTGTAGAGCTGCTGAACATCGGCAACCAGTTAAAAGGTGCATATGTGGTAAGCACAGGAGAGAAACTTCCATGCCGCGCATTAAAGTGCTGCGAAGGAAACTCCATGGTAGAGGTTGAACTTCCGGAGAAACTTCAGGGAGCAAAGAACTACTGTGTATGCCTGGAGCTTGAGGAAGAGGAGCCGATCTTTGAGGCGATCATCGATTAACTTAAGAGCATCAATGGGTAAACTATATAAATAAAATCATATTAAGGGAGGATTTATTCATGAAGAAACGAATGAAAAAAGTTGCAACACTGTGTCTCGCCGGTGTAACAGCAATGTCTACAGTAGGCGTAACAGGAAGCGCTGTATTTGCAAAGGGTGACACAAACTACGATGTAGAGAGTATGGATTTTGAAAACGTTGAGCTTCGTGTAGCATTCAGATTTAACAACGGATCTGACACAGACGGACAGGCTAAATGGTATTACAAAGCACTTGAAGAGTTCAATAAAGAGAACGAAGGAAAGATCCATGTAACAGATGAGAGTATTTCTACAGAGTCTGATTACGAAGAGAAGCTTACAACAGATTTTGCTTCCGGTAATGTACCGAACGCATTCCTTCAGTATGGCGGAAGCCGTACAAGAGAGTATGTAGATGCAGGATATATACTGGATCTGACACCATACTTCGAGCAGTATCCGGAATGGAAAGAGGGAGTTCAGGATTTTGCATGGGAGACAACACAGTTTGACGGCATTGAAGGAACCTATGGTATTCCGTGGTCCGCTTATCAGCTCTGCCTCTACTACAACAAAGATTACCTTGATCAGGTTGGCGTAGATGTTCCGGAGTCCTGGGATGATCTTGTTGATGCCTGCGCAAAATTAAAAGAAGCAGGAATCCAGCCATTCAACTACTCTGACAAAGATAACTATCACTTCGAGCATCTGATGAGTGCTCTTGCTCTGAAAGCTTACGGAACAAGCATCGCAGATGATCTTGCAAGCGACAAAGAAGCTTACAACGGCGAGAAGATGGTTGCAATCTATCAGAAGATGAAAGATATGATCGATGCAGGATACTGGGGAGACGGAATCCTCAGCACAGACTTCAACACAGAGAGAAATATGTTCGAGGCAGGAAAAGCTGCATTCACAGTTGACGGAACATGGAACTGCGGTAACTTCCAGAATGACTCCGATACAACTCTCTTCGATGCTCAGAAGATCGGTGTTACAAGAATTCCTTATATCGACGAAGCAAACAAGACTGTAGAGATGGGTGGCGGTTCTGATACATACTACATCACTACATTAAACAAGAGTGATGAGGAAATCGCAGCAACTGTTAAATTCATCAAATATCTTACAAGTGTAGATTCCATCAACGAAATGTGCAAATCCAGCCCGACAACATATGCTGAGAAGGTTACAATCGATACAGGTAACTATCTGCTTGACGATGTAAATGCGATCATGGCTGAGAATACAGAGTCTAAACTTGAGATTCCTACATATGACAGCAACACAGCAGCTATGGACACAATCCGTAATTCTCTTCAGGCATTAGCGACAGGCGCAAGTGCACAGGAAGTTGGAGACGATATCGTTGACAAAATGTCTGCTTACGAATAAAGAGAATTTTGACTGAACGCATGATGTGTGGATAAGAGAAACAGGGGGAAGCATCATCTGCTTCCCCTTGTTTATTACGGAGGTATACATATGGCAGGTAAATCTGTACCAATGGTAAAACAGAAGCTGGACAAAAAAGATCTTGCGCTTTCTTTAGCGTTTCTTCTTCCGGCAATTTTAATAACAGTTATTTTTGTCATCTACCCTGTTTTTGATACCGTAGGCTTATCATTCCGTAAATGGAACGGTATGTTTGGCGCGGTAAAGCAATGGGTAGGTCTTGAGAACTATCAGAAGATTTTTTCAGATAAGTTGTTCTGGAATGCAATGCTCAACAGTGTGTACTTTATGATCGGTGGTTTCGTTATCCTGATGCCGCTTTCATTTGGTCTCGCAATGCTGGTAACTGCAAAGATTAAGGGAACAGGATTCTTCAGAACCTGTTACTTCCTTCCGAATATGTTAGGAACAACAGCAGTAGCCCTGATGTGGACATTTATGTTAAATCCGAACTTTGGTATCTTTAATACCATTGAAAATATTTTCGGCCTTCATGGTACGATCCCTGATGTGCTGACGATAAAGACTGTAAACGTCTGGATCGTTATCCTGGTAAATGAGTGGATGTATGCCGGATATAACATGCTGATATTTGCAGCGGGTCTGGTAGCGATCCCGGATGAGTTAAATGAGGCAGCAGCACTGGATGGAGCTACCGGATGGCAGAGAGTTCGTTACATTACCCTGCCTCTGATGAAAAACTCCTTCAAGGTATTCTCTATTTTGTGTATCACAGGATGTCTGAAAGTATTCGATATTATCTGGGCGATGACAAGAGGAGGCCCGAACGATATCAGCTCCACACCTTCAATCATGCTTTATACACAGGGATTCTCCTATAAGCTGTTTGGACGAAGCAGTGCATACGGCGTTATTCTGTTAGTACTGGGTGTTGCACTGAGTCTTATAACCAATCATTTGTTCCGTGAAGATAAAGATCTTGCAATGTAGGCGGAAGGAGAAGAAACAATATGGAAAAAACAGCTAATAAACAGAAAATGCACGGAGGAAAGATAGCGCTGTACGTTATCGCGATCCTGTGGACAGTTGTTACACTGTTTCCGGTAGTAGTGACCGTAATGGCTTCCTTCAAAACAAACTCAGAGATCTACCTGAACCTGTTGAGCTTACCTAAGAAGCTTATGTTCCAGAACTATATCAGCGCAAACAAAACAGCGGATGCATTGAATACCATCAAGAACTCCCTGGTTGTAGCAACTCTGACAACTGTATTTAATACTGTAGTCGGAATGATGGCAGCATACATCTTATCAAGAAAAGATTACAAATTCCTGAAATGGGTATATGTATTCTTCATGATCGGAGTAATGGTTCCGGTCCACTGTACACTGATCCCGATCAACAACATTGCAACAGCATTAAATGCAAAGAACAATCTGTTCTTTCTGATCCTGATCTATGTTGCGTTTGGTATGTCCCAGGCGATCTTCCTTTATACAGGATTCATGGATGGAATCTCCAGGAACCTGGATGAGGCGGCGATCATTGATGGATGTAACAACTGGCAGCTGCTGTGGAAGATCCTTTTCCCTGTCTGCAAGCCGATCATCGCAACAGAGGCGATCTTCGTATTCATCTATGGATACAGTGAACTTGTATTCTCCATGATCCTGATGACAGATACCAAATATTTCACAGTTTCACGTGCGATGCTGAACTTCTCTTCCGCGCATACACAGGAGATCGGAAGTCAGTTTGCATATGTAGTAATGTCTGTAATTCCGATGATTATCATTTACATCGTGTTCCATAAACAGATTGAAAAAGGTATGCTTTCCGGAGCTATCAAAGGCTGATGCTTTTAATCTAAACAGGAGGAAAAAATCATGTATCAGTTTGACAGAAAAGAATATGAAAAACGTATGGAGTGGTACCAGGATGCCCGTTTTGGAATGTTTATCCACTGGGGATTATATTCTATCCCTGCAAGAGGCGAGTGGGTACGAAGTGTAGAGGAAATACCTGAGGAAGAATATCTTCCGTTTATGAAAGAGTTTGATGCAAGAGACTACAACCCGAAGCAGTGGGCAAAAGAGGCCAAGGCTGCAGGTATGAAGTATGTAGTCCTGACAGCGAAGCATCACGACGGCTTCTGCTTATTTGACAGTAAATACACAGACTACAAGGTAACAAACACACCGGCAGGAAGAGACCTGATCAAGGAGTATGTAGAGGCACTTCGTGAGGAAGGCCTTAAGGTTGGAATCTATTTCACACTGCTTGACTGGCATCATCCGGATTATCCGCATTACGGAGACCGTATCCATCCGATGAGAAACCACAAAGAGTGCGGAAATGAGAACCGTGATTTCTCACGTTATACAGAATATCTGTATAATCAGGTAGAAGAGATCTGTACAAACTACGGACAGATCGATATCATCTGGTTTGATTTCTCCTACGACGATATGAGAGGGGAAAAATGGGGCGCAACAAAGCTGATCAACATGGTGCGCAGCTTACAGCCGCAGGTTATCATCGATAACCGTCTGGAAGCCAGCGGAGAGGGAAGAGGATCCCTGTATGAGTGTGATCCGACACCGTACCATGGCGATTTCGTAAGCCCTGAGCAGATCATCCCGCCGGAAGGAATCTGCGATAAGGAAGGCAATCCAATGGTCTGGGAAGCATGCTTCACCATGAACAACAACTGGGGATACTGTGCAAACGACCATTATTACAAACCGGCTTCCATGCTGATCAAGAAGCTGGTAGAGTGTGTTTCCAAGGGTGGAAACATGATCCTGAACGTAGGACCGGATGCCAAAGGTAAATTCCCGAAGGAATCTTCTGCGATCCTGGCTGAGATCGGCCGCTGGATGGATAAGAATCATGACAGTATCTACGGCTGTGTACCGGCTGAAAACATTCCGAAGCCGGATTACGGACGTATCACCAGAAACGGAAACAAATACTATGTGCATATTTATGAGAATACACTGGGACCACTTCCGCTTCTGGGATTTGATAAGGATAAGATCGTGAAGGTGCGTGCACTGGATGACGGACATGAGGTGCCGATCTCCAATGCATGGATGCACAGCGATTACCCGGATATCGCATTCGTTGATCTGGGACCTGACCCGGTACTTCCTGACCCGGTAGACTATGTTCTCGAAGTAGAGATGGCTGAGTAAAAAACTAATCAATAATAAAAAAAGAACAACAGGAAAAGCAGGAGATATGCGAATCTCAGTTATCCGGTTGTTCTTTTTTACCATAAGGAGAAGGGAAAAGATTATGATCATTTATACAGGAAAAGATTACTATGACGTAAGCAGAAAAGCGGCAAACATCATGTCTGCACAGATCATCATGAAGCCAAATGCTGTTCTCGGACTTGCTACAGGCTCCACACCGGTGGGAATGTACAAGCAGCTGATCGAGTGGTATAAAAAAGGAGATCTGGACTTTTCACAGATCACATCCGTAAATCTTGATGAATACAAAGGACTTTCCGGAGATAACGATCAGAGCTATCGCTATTTTATGAACACAAATCTGTTTGATCATGTAAATATCGATAAGACAAGAACTTATGTGCCAAACGGACTGGAAGAGGACAGTGAGAAAGCCTGTGCGGATTACAATGAAATCATCCGCAGCGTGGGCGGTATCGACATGCAGCTGCTTGGAATCGGCGGAAACGGTCATATCGGATTCAATGAGCCGGGAGCAGCTTTTGAGAAAGAGACTCACTGCGTAGACCTTACAGAGAGCACCATCAAGGCAAATGCAAGATTCTTTGAAACTATGGATGATGTGCCGAAGCAGGCGTATACCATGGGTATCAAAAACATCATGACTGCAAAGAAGATCCTTTTGGTCGCTACCGGAGAGGCAAAGGCAGATGCCCTTTACAAATCTCTCTACGGACCGATCACGCCTAACGTGCCGGCATCTATCCTGCAGCTCCACCCGGATGTGACGGTAGTGGCCGATGAAGGTGCTTTAAAGCTGATTCGTGAGAAGGGGCTGCTGTAAGAGATACAGAGGAAATTTCCACAAATTAAATGAAAGCAGGTCATGGATATCCGTTTGAGCCAGGCGGATATCAGCGATCACTCATGGGATTTTCCTGATTTGGTTAAAAAAGAAAGCTTCGATTCAACTCTCATCGATGAGCGATGTGCTCAGAGGGTGGATCGAAGCTTTTTGTGCTTTCGGGACGTAAACCTGCAGGCGGCTGCAAGCAGGTCGGTGGGGCGGACATTTGCATTCTCAGGCTTTTTTCAACGTTTTGTGATAAACCATGACAGAAACGATGGCTGTAAACACCTCTGTGATCCAGAATGCGTTCCACACGCCATCAGGACCCATAAAACGGGACAGAAGATATGCGGTGGGCATGATAACGACCACGTAGCGGAAAAGAGAAATAACAAGGGACTGGGTACCTTTTCCAAGGCCTTCCATGGCACCGGAGGTGGTGACGGATACTGCGGAAATCAGGAAGCCGGCGCTGATGCTCTTCAGTGCTCTGGAACCTGCGGCAATGGTTTCCGGGGTAGTTGTGAAAAGTCCCATAAGCTGTCCGGATGCCAGGAGACAGATAACGGTTCCAAAGAGCATGATCACACAGCTGGACTCCAGGGTCAGCCGGAAGATTTTTTTCACACGCTTCATTTCACGGGCACCGAAGTTATAACCGATCAGCGGGCGCATTCCCTGGATGATTCCGTTGGCCGGGAGATACAGGAAGGTCTGCAATTTATAGTAGATGCCGAGGATCACAACGTAACTGTCGGAATAAGAAGCCAGTACGGAGTTTAAAAAAGAAATCAGAAACGATGGCAGTGCCAGGTTCAGGATCGCGGGAACACCGATGGTGTAGAGGCTTTTGTCGGTCTCGATACTGGCTTTCAGAGCTTTTGGCGTCACCCGGACAAGGATCGGACGCAGGATGTAAAAGGCCACATATACAATGATCGTAAGCAGCTGGCCGATGCCGGTTGCCAGAGCTGCGCCGCGGATTCCCATTTTCGGGAAAAAGCCGATTCCCCAGATCAGGAGCGGGTCCAGGATGATGTTGCTGATGCATCCCACCAGCAGGGCGATCATAGATACTTTCATCCGTCCTACAGCCTGGAAAAGTTTTTCGAAGAAAAGGCTGATGGCAATTACTGTGGAAAACATGAAAACGATGGTAGAATACTCCAGCCCCATCCGGATCACGGTTTCATCCTGGGTATACATCTGAAGGAATACGGGCATAACAGCGATGCTGATCACAGTCATCAGGATTCCATGGATCACAGACAGAAAAAATCCGTGGGTTGCGGCGGTGTCTGCCATTTTTTTGTCCCCTGCGCCAAGGTGATAGGAAACTCTGGCGTTGATTCCGATCCCGAAGCCGATGGCAACGGCGTTGATCATGTTCTGGACCGGATAGACAAGGGACAGGGCGGTCATGGCCTGCTCGCTGATCTGTGCCACGAAGAAGCTGTCCACAATGTTGTATAGTGAGTTTACAAGCATGGAAAAGACCATAGGCAGCGCCATGGACGCCAGCAGCGGGCCGACAGGCTTCTCCTTCATAAATGTGTCGTTCATGAAAAATCCTCCTTTATATCAGAATTCACAATGTAGATCATGGGAAAAAAGGTGTGCTTTTTGTGCATAATAAAAGCCACACAATCTGTCTTACTGGTGAAGGCAGATTGTGTGGCGAAAAAAGTCGGAACTGAAAAATCCACACGTTGTTTTAGCGTTTTCACCTTAACAAAAAACAGTGCTGATGTCAAGACTGCACGCAGGAAAATACCATTCTGGCAATATGCACAAAACCTGTCGAACTATGGTGGATAAGTGAAAAACTTTCCAAAAAGTTTTCCACATGACAAAAATCCGCAAATCCGCTAATAATCAAGTTATGCACAAATTTATCCACATTATCCACAAGGATAACCATGTGGATGAGCTGATTTACATAAATAAATTTAAACATATGTTTTGTGTAAAATGATAAAATTGTAAAAAGTGGGAAAAAAGTTCTTAAAACTATTGACATTTTTAAATTCTAAATATCATAAAATTTATTGCAAAAAAGACATAATATAAAAGAATAAAAACAAATAATCAGACAATAGTGAGTAAATTCTTGAAAAACTAATCTATTTAAAAGGGGGATTATCGGATGTATGGAAATGAGGATAAAAAAGAACAGTGCCCAGTTAAAACGGTCACTGCAAGGTGTTGAAAAGTTATTTTCAGATGTGGATAAGTGTGGATAACCCAAAAATCCTCCGCAGAACCGGAAAGATCTGCGGAGGATTTTTTTAACTGTTTTGTTTCATACGCTTGATCACCTTCAGACGTGTAAACTCTTCGCGCTCTTTTTCCTCCAGAGCATTAGTGATATCTCTGGTGAGGGTTTCATATCTGGGGATGGTGATGTTTTTCAGCGCATTGGCACGCTTCTGGGTTTTCTTGATGTTGGTAGCAAGACGGATGGCGGCGTTTTCGATCATGGAGAGCTGGATGGACAGCTCCTTTACACGCTCGAAGGCTGCCTTGGCCTCGTCCAGGGACAGCTTGGTGCTGTAGTAGGCGTAGGTCGGCGTGTTGCTTGCTTTTTTGTCATATTCCACAAGAGGGATCTCGGTTCCCATAACGCTTCTGGTTTTGATCCGGATGGAATCTTCCACAGGAACGGTATGAGAGATCTGGTCTACGAAAGCGATTCCAATTTCCATATTTGCCTTCTGAAGCGCCGCGTAAGCGGTACGGAAGGTCTCATCGATCTGGGACTGAATGTCCTTTGCCTGATCAATCAGCTCCATCATTTCACGGATCAGGATATTACGCTTTTTGTCCATAAGCTCATAGCCCTGTTTGGAAAGAGCCAGAGAGTTTTTTGCAAGTATAAGATTTCCCTTGGTAGGAAAGGTATTCGGATCCATAAAATCACCTCACTAACGGACGGTTTCTCTGTAATACTGATCCAGAACTTTGGTATCGATACGGTCGAGCTCTTCTCTTGGAAGAAGACCAAGAAGCTCCCAGCCCTTATCCAGAGTTTCGATGATGCTTCGATTCTCTGTTTCTGACTGTCCTACAAACTCTGCCTCGAAGGCTTTTCCGAATACAAGGTATTGCTTATCCAGCGGAGAAAGCTCATCCTCACCGATAACGGATGCCAGAGCTCTTGCGTCGCCTACCTTTGCGTAGCAGGAGAAGAGCTGGTTGGCAACATCCTGATGATCGGCACGTGTGAAGCCTTCACCGATACCGTCCTTCATCAGACGGGACAGGGATGGCAGAACATTGATCGGCGGATAGATCGCCTGACCGTGAAGCTGGCGGTCCAGTACGATCTGGCCTTCTGTGATATATCCGGTAAGGTCTGGGATCGGGTGTGTGATGTCGTCGTTTGGCATGGTCAGGATCGGGATCTGGGTTACAGAACCGGTGCCGCCACGGACGATTCCCGCACGCTCGTAAAGAGTTGCAAGCTCACTGTACAGATATCCGGGATAACCTTTTCGGGAAGGAATTTCACCTTTGGAGGAGGAAACCTCTCGCATGGCCTCGCAGAAGGAGGTGATATCTGTAAGGATTACCAGGATGTGCATGCCTTTTTCAAAAGCAAGATACTCAGCGGCAGTGAGGGCGATCTTCGGTGTCAGAAGACGTTCTACAACCGGATCGTTTGCAAGGTTCAAAAACATCACAACGTGATCGGAGGCACCGCTTTCCTCAAAGGTTCTGCGGAAGAATTCGGCTACGTCATATTTGACGCCCATTGCCGCAAAAACAATGGCGAATTTTTCATCGGAATCTGCTCCCAGGGAAGCCTGCTGAACGATCTGTGCAGCCAGCTTATCATGTGGAAGACCGTTACCGGAAAAGATCGGCAGCTTCTGGCCGCGGATCAGTGTGGTCAGTCCGTCGATAGCGGAGATACCGGTGTTGATATAGTTTCGTGGATATTCACGGGTTACCGGATTTAGCGGAAGCCCGTTAATGTTCAGGCTGACCTCCGGTGTGATCTCGCCAAGCCCGTCAATGGGCTGGCCGATACCGTTAAAGGTACGTCCCAGGATCTCAGGGGAAAGCCCGATCTCCATAGGATGTCCGGTAAGACGTGTGTGTGTATTGCCGAGGGACATATTGTCAGTTCCCTCAAAAACCTGGATAACGGCCTTGTCCTCATAGATTTCCACGATACGGCCGATCTTCTGAGTGCCGTCCTCCATGTGGAATTCCACGATCTCCTCGTAAGATGCATTTTTTACACCCTCAAGGACAACAAGAGGGCCGTTTATTTCACTCAGGCCAAGATATTCGATTGCCATAAACTGATCCCTCCTTTAACCGTTTCTTTCCAGTACATTGTCGTAGAAGCGGTCGATATCTTTATGATATTCATCAAAACGCTCCGGCTCTTTATTTGGAACCTCGTATTTGATGGCGATGATACGTTCAAAGATCTTATCCTCCTTCAGCACGGAAACCGGCATGCCACGGTTTACAAGGGCACGGCATTTTTCGTAGAGATAGAGGATGGTTTCCATCATCAGGAACTGCTTTTCCATAGGAACACTGGTGTCCTCCTGGTGAAAAGCGTTCTGCTGCAGGAAGCCCAGACGGATAACCCTGGCGATCTCCAGCGTCAGTTTCTGATCATCCGGAAGAACATCGCTTCCGATCAGCTTGACGATCTCCATAAGAGAGCTTTCCTGGTTGAGGATAGCCATGATCTGGTTTCTGTCATAAACGAATTTCGGGGAGACATGCTCTCTGTACCAGGGAGTCAGATCCTCCAGATATTCGCTGTAGCTGGTCAGCCACTGGATGGCAGGGAAGTGACGGGCATAGGCAAGAGCCTTGTCCAGTCCCCAGAAACAGCGGACAAAACGTTTGGTATTCTGTGTGACCGGCTCGGAGAAATCACCGCCCTGAGGGGAAACTGCACCGATAATGGATACAGAACCCTCTGTTCCGTTCAGGTTCTGCATCATTCCCGCGCGCTCATAGAATGCGGAAAGCTTACTTGCCAGATACGCAGGGAAGCCTTCCTCTGCAGGCATCTCCTCCAGACGTCCGGAAAGCTCACGGAGAGCCTCGGCCCACCGGGATGTGGAGTCTGCCATGATCGCCACGTCATAACCCATATCACGGTAATATTCCGCAAGTGTAACACCTGTGTAGATGGAAGCCTCACGGGCTGCAACCGGCATGTTGGAAGTGTTGGCGATCAGTGTGGTACGGTCCATCATCAGGTTTCCGGATTTCGGGTCGATCAGCTTGCTGAAGTCCTCAAGAACCTGTGTCATTTCGTTTCCGCGCTCGCCACAGCCGATGTAGATGATGATATCTGCGTCAGACCACTTGGCGATCTGGTGCTGTGTCATGGTTTTTCCTGTTCCGAATCCGCCTGGAACTGCAGCAGTGCCTCCCTTGGCAATAGGGAAAAGAGTATCCAGGATTCGCTGTCCGGTAAGGAGCGGAACGCTGGCCGGGAAACGCTTGTAGGTCGGACGTGGAACACGGATCGGCCATTTCTGGGCAAGTGCCAGTTCTTTTTCGGTTCCGTCATCAAGACGGACGGTAACGATGGGCTCCAGAACGGTATAAGCACCATCAGGAACCGCATGGACAACGGTTCCGTGTGTGATCGTGGGCGGAACCATGGATTTGTGAAGGATGGAGGCGGTTTCCTGTGTTTCAGCGATAACCGTGCCTGCACCGATGACGTCACCTTCCTTTACGGTAATGTGGGTTTCCCATTTTTTTTCTGTGTCAAGAGAGTCAACGCTGACACCACGGGAAATATATTTTCCAGAGGCCTGGGCAATCTCTGCCAGAGGTCTCTGGATACCATCAAAAATATTGTGGATGATTCCCGGACCAAGGAGAACGGAAATGGCGTCTCCTGTTCCGATAACAGTTTCTCCGGGTTTCAGTCCCGTAGTTTCCTCAAAAACCTGTATGGTCGTCATATGTTTCTTGAGACCGATAACTTCTCCAACCAGTTTTTCGGGGCCTACATAGACCATCTCGGAGATCTTGAAGCCGGTGTCGCCCTTGAGGTAGATAACAGGACCGTTAACACCGTAGATAATACCTGTTTTACTCATGTGCTGGACCTCCGTCAAATTTGAATTCTCTGTAAGCTGCCTGATAGCCTTCCTCAAAGGAATTGTCGATGAGGATATTTTTTTCAGGGATTATCGCCTTGATCCCACCGATAAAGGATTCATCGGAAAGCTTCAGCGGGAAACCGGTCTTTACAGTGAGAGACTTCAGACGGGGTTCATCTTCTTTTGAAAGATAGATCTGGATCTCATCGTGTTCCGCGAAGCAGACAGCTTCCTCGATCTTTGTACAAAGATATTCTTCATAGCGGGGAGATTCCATGAATTTCAGGATCTGTACCCGAACATCTGCAAAAAGTTTTTCTTTTAAGCGGCTCTGCCTGGCAGTCCAGTTTCGCCGGATGTGAAGCTGCTCTGCGGAAAGTGCCTTGTTGATCTCGCGCTTTGCGTTTGCGATCTCGGCTTTGCGGGAACTGGCAGCATTTCCCAGAGACATTTTTTTATGTTCCTCCAGTGAGGCATCCAGGGCTTCCTTGTGTTCCCGGACATCTTTTTCCGCCTGACGGCGTGCTTCGTCCACGGAGGTGTCATAGAAGTGTGTAAGCTTCTCTTCGATTGTCATAATATCACCTGCCTATAATTTTAATCCGATGGCCTCATTTACATAAGAAGTAATGAAATCAGGCCTGCGGCCGGTACCATGTCTGTCAGGAATTTCAATGATGAGAGGTGTTTTGTGATGAAGCTTGACATCATCAATGATCTCAGGAAACTCCCGGCCGAATTTTTCGGTCAGGAGTATGATTCCGATCTCTTTGTCTGCGATGGTGCGCTCCAGAGCTTCCTTCAGTTCGTCGTGCTCATGAACGATCACACCCTCTACACCAGCCAGTCTCATTCCTGTCAGAGTATCAATATTGTCACTGATCAGATACATTTTCATATCAAAGTTTACCAAGGATCATGAAGGAGATGATCAGTCCATAAAGAGCAACACCTTCGGCAAGACCTACGAAGATAAGAGATTTACCAAGGATGCTCTGATCCTCACTGATCGCTCCAAGTGCTGCGCTTGCCGCACTGGCAACGGCAATACCACCACCGATACAGGAAAGTCCGGTAACAAGTGCTGCTGCGATGTAACCCATACCTGTTGCAAGGCCTGCGTCAGCGCCTGTAGCAGCCTGTACGGAAGCTCCGCCTGCAAATGTTACTGCAATGGCAACAAGCATGATCCCGAAGAAGAAAAAGGCGTTGACACCAAGAGCTGTTTTGTAGCGGCCACGGTTTTTTTCGCCGAGAAGATAGTAACCAAATGGAAGAATGATGCTGAGTACAAGTGCAACTGCGATTGTGATCTGTGTAATGACTGTCATGATGATGACCTCCTTAATATTCGTTTAATTGAATGCCCGGATCAGAATGCGTTCCGACTCTGGCATTTTATTTGTTCTTGGAGCAGAACGGCTCGAATTTCCGTCCGCTGCCCTTGTAAAAACGGCTGAACATTTCGTAATATTCCAGACGGAGTACCTGGATACCTACGATCAGGCCCTCCATAGCGCATACAAACAGGTTTCCGAGAATGATGACGATCCAGTTCGGACTGCCGTTCTCTGCGCCTGCAAGCATAAGTACAACCTCCATCATAGCTGCGTGGCTGACTGCAAAAGCACCGATACGCACGAAGGAGAGTGTATTGGAAAAGTAGCTCAGGATAACCTCGAACAGTTCAAAGATACCCTGTACGATAAACATGCCTTTTTCTTTTGGCATAACCTCGGCTTTTTTTTCTACCAGGTTTGTAAGAGGCTCCTTGAAGAAAATAAGAAGCAGCGGTAAAACAAACATAATGGCAAGGACTGCACCACCCGGAACAGCATGCCCGGATACAAAAAGTCCGATGCAGAGAACTGCGGAGCCATAAAATACAAGTCCTGCCACAGCGTTGGTGTCAAACCAGGTTTTTTCAACGTCATGCATCTTAAAGGAATTGATGATGTTGAAAACCATACACAGGAGGATGATTCCCATGCCGAAGCCGATGGCAACGATAAATACGGTATTCAGTTTTCCGATAAAAGGTATGGTCGTCATACTGTTCACAGGCCGCAGCCACAGAGCAGGTATGACATCCTCAAATCCAAAGATACTTCCGAACATCAGACCGAAAAATGTGGAAAAGACTCCGGCGCAGCTGATGATTCCGGCAAGATCGATATGCTTTAGTTTGTACAGGAGCAATCCTCCGATAAAAAGCAGGAGTCCCTGTCCTGCATCACCGAACATGGCTCCGAAAATAAAGGAGTAGGTGATGGCGACAAACCAGGTGGGGTCCATCTCACCATAGGCGGGAAGTCCGTACATTTTTACATACATTTCAAAGGGCTTGAAAAGCTTTGGGTTTTTCAGCTTGGTCGGTGGCTGATGGTTCTGGTCGTGCTCCGGCGTATTGGTATCTTCTCCGTCTACCAGGCAGAAGATTTTTTCGTCGGATGAGATTTCGGCTTGAAAGGCTCTGGTGTCGGCTTCTGTCATCCAGCCGCAGAGAATATAGAAATTTTCATGCTTTCCGGTGCAGGCAGCCGCTTTACGGACATCGAAATTTCTGGAAAACTGAAGAAGGGTGTTTCTGGCGGTAACGATGGCTTCTGCCTGATCCGCAAGAAATCTCTGGTATTTCTGTTTCTGTGCTTCCAGATGCTTCAGGGCATCCTCGTATTGTTTGCTTACGCTTGAAAACGCCTGCTGGGCAGTTCCGGTATAATTATCCGGCACAAAGATCTTCTCAAAGTGCATAGAAGAGTAGGCGGCATCGATTTTGTGCGCTTCATGCTTCGGTACGAAGTAAACGCCCCAGACGTATTGGTCATCTTCGTCGCATTTAAGGAAGATCGTGTTCAGATTGTCGTAAATATATTTCTTGAATTTCTCATAATACTGTTTCTCGATACGTCCGAAATGAAAATGGATATACTTCAGATGAAGTATGGATGAAATATCATAATCAATATTTCGGAAGGGACGTATGATCCGCAGTGACTCTTCCAGAGAGGAACATTTTTCTTCCAGTTCGGACTGTTCCTTCTGGAGCTGATCCGCCTGGGAGCGGATCTCCTTTACTGTGGAAAGTGCTGTTTCAATACCCGGGCTTCTGTTGGAAGTGGACGGAGGAGTTTTCAGCTCCTCATAAATGGTATTGATGGAATTTAAGGCATCTCTGTAAGGGTTGACATCCAGGAAAGGCGTCAGACTTTCTACTGTGGTCAGCTCTGAGAGAGCGTTTTCCAGATGGATCTCGTACTTGCACAGGTAGGTGTTTACAACCCGGTCGATATCTGCCTTGGGACCGGTGATGCTCAGAAAATTCATTTTTTCAATCACGTTGCTACCTCCTGGTTATTAACCGTTGCGTATATAACGCAGGGATTGTTCTGGGTCCACGCCATAGCGCACGCATTCAAGGGCAATGGTCAGACGGTTGACTTCATGTTCTTTGTGATATAAATAGGAATAGATGACTGCTACGGAATAGGGATCCTTGCGTGCTTCCTGTTCCAGTATGCTACGAAGAATATAGTTATAAAATTCTTCCAGACTGGCGACGGTCAGCTGTTCGTATTTTTTACCATAATAAGTTCCATTGAAGATACGACGGAACTCTTCTGGTGTAGGGGCCTCCACAAGGGTGGTGATCTCCTCTTTGCGGAGCTTGTAGTTCATGGGGACCAGCAGTGCGTAAATAGCAGCCGGTTCCATCTGAAAGCAGCGTTTAGAGCGCTGGATGAACTGCAGGTTCAGCATATCGAATTTTTCACCGTAAGCCCTGGTGATCTGTTTCAGATCGTTACCTTTGAAAAGCTTCTTCCGCACATTCCAGATCTGTGAAAAATACGAAAGGTCAAGTGCCATGCCGAAGTCAAAAAGCGTGGCATTTCCACGTTCATTGACCTGAGACAGCGGAATAAAAAAATCATTTCCCTTCAGTGCCGCAATGAATTCATCCATATTGGTGCAGGCGGCAAGCCTGTCAATGTCCAGCTTGGAATGATGTCTGAAAAAATCGCGGTAGGGAGAAATATCCACGGGATCGGTGTCCCGGTGGTCAAAGAGATTCGTCATGATTTCTTTCAGGACGCGGATCTCATAACGCCTCGAGTAAAGCGACAGGAACGTTCGCTGTTCCTGATTTGCAAAGTGGTAAAGCCTTGAAAAATTCAGGAAGATGGATTTCTTCAGGAGTTTTTCTATCTGTCCGCGGTGAAGATCATTTTCATCGAGACCGGACCAGATATTCTGATATTCGGGAGTCCGTTTCAGGTAGGCTGTTACCTGGGGGACATTGGGAAGCTGAACGATTTCTTCCAGCTGCTCATCTGTCACAAGCCTGCTCTGCATGGCGCGGATCTTGGTGGAGAGTCCGCTGTATGAGAGGACAGAGCCCATTGAATCACTTCCTTTCCCTTCAGGTTTCGGTGATGCCTGTTATTTTCTGAAACAGCTCACTGCAAAGACTTTCGTGATGGGCTTCGTAATAGGCGTCCAGCCTGGAAAGCTGGTCTTCGGTTTCTGCACGAAGCTCATTGATCCGGGCGTCTTTCTCACGGGCCAGATCTTCACGGATCTTCTGGATCTCGTCGCTGGTTTCTTTTTCAAGTGAAGCGTCGAATTCCTTCGTCTGTTTTTCTGCTTCTTCCGAGAGAGCCTGTTTCTGTCGCGCAGCGTCCTGCATGATGGCATTGGCTGTAGCTTCGATTTCCGAAAGCTTATTTAGGATTTGTTCCATAGCGCCCTCCTTGTTTGTTTATTGTTTATAATTGATTTTTATATGATACACCTTTTTTATGGTAAAAACAACTAAAAAATTGTTAAATTTTTTGCAATTATTGAATAAATATGTTCAAAAAGAGACGAAAAAAAGAAATTTGTTTATTAGACGATAATTGAGTTTTGGGAAAAAATGAAAACCGCAAAGGGGCCGTAAAGCCACGGCCCCTCTGCACACCCCTCGGGCTTTTTTTAGGAGTTCTTGGTTGTGGCGGTGTGAGGTTGTTGACTTGTGTATGTATGCTGCGGTGTTGGATGTGTGAGGTTGAGCCGATGTATGTGGATGCGGACGGCGAGGCGCGTTGCTGTCGCCTGGTTGAGAGGGTTTGAGTGGATGCGGATGGTGTTGGAAGTGGACGGCGAGGCGCGTTGCTGTCGCCTGGTTGGTTGGGTTTGAGAGGATGCGGTGGTGTTGGGGTGGACGGCGAGGCGTTTTTGTTGTTGCTTGGTTGAGGATTTTTTTTATTTTTTGCTTGCGGCGGGGGGGGGGGTACATGTATAGTTGAGTATTGGAATGTTGTTTGATAAGAATCATTGAGACATTATTATGGAAAGATTATTGGAGGTTATTTATGAGATTACGAAATATTCCGGGTGCTAAGGATGCTATTTTGGATTGTGAGTGGGTAATTGATGAGCCGGAGAGGTTTAAAGGAAAGTGGAATGAGGTTTTTGGAGTGAAGAGACCGCTTTTTCTGGAAGTTGGTATGGGGAAGGGGCGTTTTCTGATGGATATGGCAAGACTTCATCCGGAGAGAAATTTTGTGGGAATTGAGATGTATGACAGTGTGCTTCTTCGGGCGCTGCAGAAGAGAGAGGAACTGGAAGCGGCAGGAGAGGAGTTTTCCAATCTTGTTTTTATCAGGGTGGATGCAAGATTGCTGCCGGAGATTTTTGAGAAGGATGAGGTTGATGGGATCTATCTGAATTTTTCGGATCCGTGGCCGAAGGCGCGTCATGCAAAGAGAAGACTTACGTCCAGGGAATTTCTGGCAAGATATGAGAAGATTTTGAAAAAAGAAGGAACTGTAGAGTTTAAGACAGATAACCGTGGTCTGTTTGAGTTTTCCCTGGAAGAGGTTAGGGATTCCGATTGGAATCTGGAGGTGTGTACCTTTGATCTTCATCATGATGAGGAGCTGGTGAAGGGAAATGTCATGACGGAATATGAGGAGAAGTTTTCTTCTATGGGAAATCCGATCTGTAAAATGGTGATCAGACAGAAATAGAGGGAATAAGATGCAGGAAGAAATTTTTGAAAAGTATCCTATACCAAAGGCATATTTTAAGCTGGCACTTCCGGTTGTGTTCAGTATGGTTATCTCGCTTGTTTATAATATGGTAGATACGTATTTTATCGCAGGAACCGGCAATACGGATCTGGTGGCGGGGGTTGCCCTTGGATCACCGATCTTTACCCTGATGATCGCGTTGGGAGATATTTTTGGACTTGGCGGCAGTTCTTTTATTTCCAGGCTTTTTGGAGAAAAAAGATACGAGGACGCAAAGCGGATCAGCGTATTCAGCTTTTATGGCGCGATCGTCAGCGGTGTTGCAGTTGCGGCTGTACTGATGATCTTCAGAAGTCTGGTATTGGGACTTCTGGGTGCAAGCGAGGCCACCTGGGAGTATGCGTCACAGTATTATACCTGTATTGCACTGGGTGCGCCGTTTATCATTGTTGCGCTGACACCGTCCAATCAGTTACGAACAGAAGGATTTGCGACGGCTTCGATGGTTGGTTCTGTACTTGGCGCAGTTGTAAACATTATTCTGGATCCGATCATGATCTTTGTACTGGGCTGGGGTGCGGCCGGCGCAGCTACAGCGACCGTGATCGGAAATGTTTGTACCGATATTTTCTTTGTATGGTTTCTTATTAAAAAGAGCAAAAATCTTTCTGTGGATCCCAGGGGATTTCACATTTCCAGGTCGGAGATCGGAGCGGTTTTTGCCATTGGTATTCCGGCTTCTGTTACTAATCTGATGCAGAGCATCGGAATTGCGCTGACAAACCGCGCGTTGCTGGGATTTGGTGACGATAAGGTTGCAGCTATGGGAATCGTTATGAAAATTAATATGATCGCTGCGTTGGTCCTGGTTGGTTTTGCCTTTGGTGGACAGCCGCTGACCGGATACAATTACGGCGCGAGAAACCGCACAAGGTTGAAAGCAACTTTGAAGTTTGCATATCTTCTTGAGGGAGGAATGGCGCTTGTACTGATGGCGGTACTTGGATTTTTTGCCCCGCAGATGGTAAAGATCTTTATGAGCGATCCTTCCGTTGTGGAAAATGGCGCGCTGATGCTTCGGCTGCAGCTGGCGGGAATGTTGTGTATGGGAATCGTGCTGATCAGCACCTGTACGTTTCAGTCTGCAGGACAGGCTATGGGAGCTTTTCTGTTATCAGTGAGCAGACAGGGAGTGGTCTTTGCGGTTGTACTGATGATCGCTCTTAAGGTGGCAGGGTATCATGGCGTTCTGGCTTCTCAGGCAATCTCGGATTTCCTTACGGCAGTGCTGGCGGTGGTGCTGGTATGGCGCTGGTGGAAAAAAGTGGATTTCTAAGAGTCCGCTTTAAATACTTTGCGCAAATATCAGGAAACAGATCAGGATATTTTCATATAATAAAATATCCGTGATGTTGGAAAGGTATTTGCGCAAAGCAGGAGGCCATAAGTTTTGAAAAAAAGAAAATTCAGATCCATGCAGCAGAATCTCCATACGGTAAGCCGCAGCATTAACAGCCAGGCTGCCCATATCAGAAATTCGTTGTCGGAAATGGAAAAAATGCTGGATAAAATTGCATCAAATGAAGATATAAAAAATAAAAAAGAAAAAAATAAAAAAAATTAGCTAGACAAAACAGGCACTTTGTTTAAATTTAAACAGAGTGCTTTTTTTTGTCTATTCCTTTTATTTCCAACAATAGGTACAATAAAGTCAATTCAAAGGCAATAGCATTTATACAAAAGATGCAGCCACGAAGGATTACAGTTCACAAAATACGAATTGCAATCAAGAGATGGGAGGAATCGATATGTTTGGACAGGAATTAAAGAAAATGGGTATTGCCACTGCATACCGTTATATTGAGAAGAATCCAAAGGATAATTTAAGGAAGCTTATGACCTGGGTGGACCGCATTGCAGGAGAAGGTCCAGATAGCTTTGAGGAGCAAAGAAAGGTAATATGGGATATTTTAGATCATCCAGAATCAAATATGTATCAGCTGATCATGCGTGTCATTGAAGAGGTTGATCCAGAGGTTGTGAAGACAGTATTTTCAAACTTCTTCTTAAATGCAGCTATTCTTGGATGGCCAAAACAGGAGAAGTTAAGAGCTGAATATAATTGCAATATTCCGTGGGCTATTCTTCTTGACCCGACATCTGCTTGTAATCTGCATTGTACAGGATGCTGGGCTGCTGAGTACGGCAATAAATTAAATCTTACATTTGATGAGATTGACAGCATTATTGAACAGGGAAAAGAGCTTGGCATTTACTTCTATATTTATACCGGCGGTGAGCCGCTTGTCAGAAAGAATGATCTGATTGCACTGTGTAAGAAGCATTCTGATTGTATTTTCCTTTCATTTACAAACGCAACGCTGATTGATGAGGCTTTTGCTGATGATATGCTTCGCGTAAAGAATTTTGTTCCAGCAATCAGTGTAGAAGGTGATATGGCAGCACATGACGGCAGACGAGGAAAAGGCTCCTACGAGAAGGTAGAAAAGGCAATGAAGCTGTTAAAGGAGAAGAAGCTTCCATTTGGTGTTTCATGCTGTTATACAAGTGCAAACTGCGACAGTATCAGCAGTGATGAGTTTTATGATTGGCTTGTTGATAAAGGTGTATTATTTGCATGGTATTTCCACTATATGCCAGTTGGAAATGATGCAGTAACGCAGCTTATGCCGACACCAGCTCAGAGAGAGATGATGTATGACCGTGTTCGTTATTGCAGACGTACAAAGCCGCTCTTTGCAATCGACTTCCAGAATGATGGCGAGTATGTTGGAGGATGTGTAGCTGGAGGACGCCGTTATCTGCATATCAATGCAAATGGTGATGTAGATCCTTGTGTATTTATTCATTACTCTGACAGCAACATTCGTGAGAAGACACTTCTTGAGTGTCTGCAGTCTCCGTTATTTATGGCATATCATGAGAATCAGCCATTTAACGAAAATCATCTTCGCCCATGTCCAATGCTTGAGAATCCGCAGAAATTACGCGAGATGGTAGCAAAGACACAGGCAAAATCAACTGATATGCAAAGCCCAGAGAGTGCAGATCATCTTTGCAGCAAGTGCGATGAGTATGCAAAGAACTGGACACCGTCTGCAGAGAAGTTGTGGAATGAGTCACATAAAAAATAATCAATATTGAAATTGCGATTCTGATTCTAAGATGAGAAATCTTTAAATAAAAAAGCCTTCTGATTTTGTAAATGTTTATCTGACATTTGCAGTTAGGAGGCTTTTCATTTTTAAGTGGCTTAAAAAACTGTATTGACAGCAGCTAATTCTAAGGTTGACATACTCCCACGGTTAAAACCGTGGGATTCCTTAACTAGTTCCGGCAGCATCATTCAGTCTTATAGACTGAATTATAGCCACTGTGTTCAGGATTTATGCTGATGGGATTTCATACGTCGTGTACTACTTTCTCAGCAAAA
>ENA-OWPD01000504-OWPD01000504.1-human-gut-metagenome-genome-assembly--contig:-NODE-504-length-44896-cov-3.703709_pt1 | contig 44896 bp, 50 predicted proteins | sample MGYA00248262_ERZ651842 | MGnify/ENA primary metagenome ERZ651842 (study PRJEB26924, sample SAMEA4378253) | human gut metagenome | biome: human gut; feature: human-associated habitat; material: faeces... | reverse complement strand
GGCGCTGTAAGCGCCGTTCATCTTGACCGTTGACTGGCTCGACTGGCTTTGCTATCTCCCCAGTTATGCGATTGCGGCTTATACCAATAAGGCGCATTTAGGTTAACCCGATAAATAGGAAGTTAGGAATTATTTAATACTGTCTAAATATGCGAGTAACTCATCCTTCTTTAAGGGTTCACAATGACTTAATGCGCAATATTCACAATCTATGGAATATATCATTTGAATCAAACGCTTCAATTTCGTTTTGTCCATATAGCCGCCATTGAAAAAATCCTCACTTGTAGAATCACCTAAAAATAAAACTTTTTCCTCCGGTATATAAATGCAAGTTGTATCTTCGGAATGTGGCGAAATGGCATGGAAAATATGGGCTGTTATATTTCCTAAATTTAATGTTATTTCATTTACAAATTCAACATCAGATACTACAATATTCAATTCATTTTGTCCAGCATACTCCTTTTCAAAATGAATATCGTCTTTTTTCAAAAAATCAATATAGCTTCTGTCATGAGCTTTATCCTGCTGTTCTCTTAAAAACAGGTTTGTTTTTTGATGTGCGATACTAACGCCTTTTACGGCGTGTAAACCAAATGTATGGTCGTAATGCCAATGTGTAATCACTGTAAAATTGGGTTCCTCAAAACCATTAGCTTTTAATGCCTCATAAAAATCTTTTACATGAAATGCCGAATATCCTGCGTCAATGGCTAAGGAAAGATTATCACCTCTCACATAAGCCAGCATTGGTCTGTCAAGTTCTGGTTCATGTGGTAAAAAATAAATTTTATCAGTCAGTTTATTTAATCCCATTTTCTATCCCACCTCTCCGGCAATAATTCTTTCAGCCTTACTTCCTGTTCATAATCAACAGCAACTATTGTATTTTCATTATAAATATCTAACTGTGATATCAATTCTCTGCATCTTCCACAAGGAGGTAAAATACTTCCATCTTCGTATACTGCCACAATCCTCTTGATTTTTGTTTCGCCATTTTTGAGCATTTCAGCAATAGCCGCTTGTTCTGCGCAGATTCCGATGGAACAAGGCACATCAATGCAAATGCCTGTAAACACTGCTCCATTAATTGTTTCTAATGCGCAGCCTACATGACCTGCTTCTCCATGTTTCTTTAACTTTATAGGTTTTACATTCTGCAAAGCAATATTATATAAATTTTTCATAGCTCCTCCAAAAACTCCGCATTTGTAAGCACCCTTTTCCCGCTTAATGCGTGCTTGTTATTTCCTTTTTCCTCGCTGTGGTACATAACTTTTCGCCAGTTCGGATTTTTGGACAATCCGGGTTAGCCATTGTTTTTCTTCCTCTGTCAGCTTGCTATAACGCAGCTTTGTCTGCTTGCAAAATACCATCAACAGTTGTTCCGCCCGGCTGCTGAAATAATCGCCCTCCCGTACATGGGCGGCTTGCAGCACTCCGGCAGTCTTGTCATGCTCACCCGGTTGGTACTTCTCCAGGATTTCAGCCCTCGCCACGTCTACCCATGCGTTCAAGTTTTGTATCTGCGTAGCAGCGATACCCTCCACATAAATCTGTATATCAGCCAGTAGCTTTACAAAATCTGTGTGCTCCGCCAGTTCACAAAGCAGGGCGGTATCAATTCGCCCGCTTTTCAGCAGGTCTATCATCTCGTCACTCAAACGCAGGTCTGCAAGATCGGCGTTTGGGTGATTTTTCGTTTCCGTTAATCCCAGCAGACAGTCGGCGGTCACGCCGTAAAACTTCGCCAGCTTGATAAGGGCATAGTGGCTGATGTCCTTGAAGTCGTCCGCTTCATAGCTGCCCAACGCAGACTTGGAAAGTTGTGTCTGCTCCGCAAGCTGTTCCAATGTTAGCCCACGCTCCACGCGCAGGTCTTTTAGGCGTTCCTGTATTGTCAACGCCAATCTACACACCCCCTTTTATGCTTTCTTCATACTTTCCTGACACTCGCTGCACTCTCTGTCATGGATAGAAATGATACCCCCGCATTTGGGGCAAGTATATTTCTCTTTCTGCTGTTCCATGAACCTTTCCAAACCGTAGTGACGAACAAGCTCGCTATTCTCCATAAGGCTCGCCTGATACCTTTTGTTGTAGCTTTTTTCAAGGTTTTTAATTAATTTACAAGGATAATCGGGACATTCAAAACAATAAGACAGCCCTTTGCCCTTGATACACTCTTTTATCTTGCACTTACGGCAGTGTTCCGGTTTGCCCATATCGCTGTTCAAGCAACCGGCACACGTTTTTTTATGATAACAATGCTTATAGCAAACCAAACAGTTCATGCCGCAGGGGGCAAACATTGCCGTATCAATTTTTTCTTTTGGCATTTTCATAGTGCGCCCTCCTTGTCGGCTTACTGTTTCTATCATTTTACCACACATCCGAGAGCGTGGAAATAGTGTCTTTGCGGTGCAGATTTCCAACCTTTCGGATATAGGGGACGGACTCAAGCAGGAACTTATGAAGAGTATAGCGGACTTGACTGTGGAAGCCACAGTCTTATCATGTACATCTGCCAACAGTAAAAACCTCAGCGTACATCTGAAAGTTCTATACTGCTTACCATGCTGGTGGCGGTCCTATTATTTCATCTTCTTGGTACTCAAATATCTTCGTATAATATGCCTGTCCATGATTCAGCGCGTACTTACTGTGATATAAATGTATCGTCAGCCTGTTAGGTGTGCCATTCATTGTACGATGCTGCCTTACGATTCTGGTCACGGTTCCATCAGCATCCCATGGTTTATATACAACCACAAATTCTGTCCCCGCTTCTGTATATAACGATTCCAACCACTTGATTATGAATTACACATCTTTTTCCAGACCTCACAGGTGAATTGTTTATTAGCATTGAAAAAGCGATATGCGCCTCTTTGCGGAAATCGCATATCGCCTAATCCTCTATCCGCAGCCCTTTTTTTAGGAGCCAGTATCTGTTTATTCATCACTATCTGCTGAAACACTTTCATGGCTGGATTCTTCCGCCAAATCAGCCGGTTCTGTTTTGTCTGCTTTTATGTCAGCCTCAGTATCTTCAGGTAAACTCTCTCCATTGGCTGAACGGTCAATCTTTGCTTTGAACTCTGAATGAGCAGGATTATTCACTTTCGCGTCAAATCCTATGGGAAGATATTCCTCAGGGATTACTTTCTCATAATCAATGTCCGTAAAATAATTACAGAATGTTAATTCCACATAGATGATTTTTCTTTGCGCTTCATCTCCCATGGCATAGATATATCCGTTATAGTCATTTGCATATACAGCAAGAAGCGGATAAGGAAATTCCGTTGCCCCATATATAAAATAATCTTCAGGCATTGGAATCTGCTTTAAACGTTCCTTCTCTGCGTCATAGTCATTCTCATCACAGTGATAAACCAGGAAGCTGAGATAACACGGATCCCAGGGATTATAATATTCGTAATAAAACTCTTCTACCTTTGCGGAGTCAGGCAGTTGTTCCGGAAATATGTCACTGAGCAGCAGATAAGACTCCCCTGTTTTCTTCCAGACTTCTGTGTCCCTGGTGCGGTGGATTCCCTTTTCACCAAAGTAGGATTCATAAGCCCCAATATCGGTAACTACATTTTTCTCCACCCAATGTGTGAAGATGTACACGGCTGCGGTGACTATGGGCCCCAAAACCAAAATAACGACCAATACCGCTCTGCGTATTATTTTTGTTCTCTTTTCCATAGTAATCTCCTGAATGATTTAATCGGTCGTTGGATAGTTAAAGGAAATCGCGCTCACTACCTCTTGTTCATCCAACAGCAGGCCAATCGTAATTGGCAGCTCGCTGGATACCCGGAACAATGGTCTCTGCTTCCTGAGCGGTCATGCCCACATGCAGACCGCATACCAGTTTTACGTCTTCTCCGATGATTGCGTAGTCGGAATATTGGGAAGTCAGTTTCTCAGTGGAAGTATATGTATAATAAAAATGAAGAAAATTTCCATCATTTAACGTACTCCATATTACAGGACTGCCTCCGAAAGTCCCTTCCTTCTCCTTTGCAGGTTCCAAAGAGAGCGCTTGGATAAAATCATAATCGGCGTGTGCCTGATACCCCTCAAAAGATACTTCACTCTTGCTTTTCCAGCCGATTCCAAAACAGAATATATCCATCCGTATAATTCATCTTGATAAGAAGCTCCCCCTTATCACCGGCTTCCAGGGTCATAGTCAGCTGTTCCTTCCGGACATCCGGTTCATATGTGGTGTAATCAGCTGTAATCACAGTTCCATCCAAATTCCAGGTGCCTTTTCCCCCCTGATTGATAGATACATAGTAAGAAAAATCGCCATGTTCAGAGAGCAGCATTTCATTTCCTAAATGAATTCCCGTGCCAAATTCTTCCGCTAGAGAACGTTCATTTGCCGCCTGTGTTTTCTCCCCATTGATTTGCCATGTTCCCGCAAGGTCGGATACGGTATAGGAATCTGCGGTTTCTATTGCAGATGAATCTGCGGTTTCCGTACTGTTATCCATGACATCCTCCACTGTTTCACGGAAAGCTGAGGCTTCCTCATTGCCAGAGTCTTCCTGGGGCAACACTTCAGCAGCAGTTGTCTCTATGCTAACCGTTCCGCTTTCCTCCGGCATCTGTTCAGCCTGACACGCAGTAAGTAACAGGACACCTGTTATGAACAATAATTTGCTTAATTTCACACGCTTCACCTTCCGTCGTTTTTTCTGCTTAAACCGCAATCATCTAATAAACAAAAAATCCATATCCCATTTTTATATTATAAATCCCATAGCATGACAGTGTGTCCGAGTGATTTCCATCTTCATCCACAAAATTCCAACCCGGATACCATTTGAGGAACTCTTCCGGCACTTCCGCAATTTTTGTATCCGGCGTATACAAAAGATACTCCGTGCCGTCCTCCATACCATATGGTTCAGAATATTTGTTCAGAATACCATCTTCAATCCATTCCTCACCCTTCTCTTTTTCTGCTGTGATTTTAGATAATGTCATGGAATATGTATGGCTGTCTATCTGACTGATGTTATCAAACTGTCCGCTGAAATCACAAATATAATGCGTTCCTTTCGGATAGTCGTCCCCCCGGTCTCCCATATCTGAATCAAGGTATGCGCCGTTAAACGAGCCGTCCTGATTTAATACAATAACGGTTCTCCACGCGCCGGCCCCGCTGCTGAATACGAATTCCAGCGGAAACACATCCGGAAGTTTTGCTTCATTTAGTATAACTGGTTCTTTCTCATAGCTGCCGGTATTGACAGTTCCTTCCCCGGAAGCGCCTGTTCCTGACGGGACTTCTTCCTCTGTTTTACCAGGAGCAGTGCCCTCCTCGTTTTCCGCTGTTCTGCCGGGAGCAGTTCTCTCATCGCTGTCAACATCCTCCCTGATGTCCTCCTGGGTAAATGATTCAGCAACAGTTGTCTCTGCACTGACCCCACTGCTTCCTGACGGCGTCTGTTCTGACTGACAGGCAGTAAGAAGCAGGACCCCCGCCACAATCAAACATTTGCTTAATTTCATAATCTCCACCTTCCCGGCTGCAGCCACTTTTGGTTCCAGCCAGTTACATTCTTTACAACTTCATTATCCGTAAACACACTGTTCACTTTCCCATCCTTTACAAGAGCCGTTATACTGATACGGCCTCCTGTGATAATGGAATTTTCCTTACTGGCATCCTCTGGAATTTCGCCGGCAGCCTCCGTTCCATAAGATGTAGCGTAAATTACTGCCATAGGAATGTCAAGCGTTGGATGGGTATAAGATTCAAGGCCAATATCGTTACCGCCAAATTCAGATCCCCCTGTTGTCCAGTACTTACTCTAAGATAATCCATTTGATAATGTTTCCATCTAATGACGGGCAACCATCATATGCGAAATCGCTCCCAGGAAATGAATTCAATACATCCAATGCGAACACAATAGATATCTGTATGTTTTCTGTTCAGTCTTAGAATAACACAGAGTTGTTTCAAAGTTGTATCAAAAGGCATTCATATTCTTACGAACATATTAATTTCTTCTAAAATAAGGCAGAAGTCCGCTTGCCTGTCATTTTAATTACATCCTCATCCTACCATTAACAATGTAAGCGCCTTAAATCATGTGTATATTAGATTCATATAGGAGGTGCAGCAGCCCTAATCGTGCCTGGCGCTGGCGCTCCCACTGCCGCTGCCGCTGATGCTGATGCTTCTGCCGCTGCCGCCGCGATAGCCACAATTAATCTTTTCTTCGGATTTTTTCTTCCATATCCTGGTTCATTTCCGCAATTTAGATGCATCTGCCGTATTAGATCCAGCGCTTTAAAAATGGGTTCATTTTTTCACATAATTACAAAAAACGGCATAGCTGCAAGCCAATGCTGTTTTGAACCTACTGATTCGCCGGATAACGGTCCCTGACCCCATCCAGCATCCTGCTTCCGATCCTTCTGTGAAACTCCGGGGCCTTCGGAATATCCTGGTTGATTTCCAAATCCTGCGGCGCCAGACAGGCAACCGACTCATCGGTATGTGGAAAATGTCCAGATAGTCATCCTCAATCCATTTACGGAATCGGCAATAGACAGTTTCCCAAGGACTATAACGCTCTGGTAGATCCCGCCGGAAGGCATCACTTCGCGTTTTTTGCCATCTGTGCGGGTTTCATCACCGCTCTGTGGATATGGAATAAAATTCTTTACAACTCCATAACAATTCTGCATTATAATGGTATGAAATAGAGCAGGGTAAGATCAATATGGCGCGCTGCTAAAGAAGGAGGAACCCGGCTTAAACCTGCGGGAAAAGAATATGGCAAACATATTAATTGTGGAAGATGAAGAAGTGATACATGAGCTTATAAAACGGAACCTCTCTCTGGTTGGGCACATATGCCACTCCGCTTTTGACGGAAAGGAGGCCCTGGAATGTCTTGCGGACAAGAGGTTTGACTTGATGATCCTGGATATCATGCTCCCAAAGGAGGATGGCTTTTCTGTCATGAGACAGGCAAAGGGGCAGCCCACTATTTTCCTCACAGCCCGGGACAGCTTAAATGACCGGATGACAGGCTTCTCTTTAGGGGCAGACGACTATATCATCAAGCCCTTTGAGATGCTGGAAATGCTGGCGCGGGTAGAGGCTGTGCTGCGGCGCACCCAGACAAGCGCCAGCACCTTCCAGCTGGATAAAGTGCTTATCAATTTTGACAGCCGGCAGGTATACAGGGAACAGGAGCTGCTGGAACTGACCCCCAAGGAATACGAACTGCTGGAGGTCCTGGTAAAGAACCGGAATATTGCCCTGGCCAGGGAACGGCTGCTGGAGCTGGTTTGGGGGTATGATTTCGAGGGGGAGACCAGGACAGTTGACGTCCATATACAGAAGCTGCGCAAGAAGACCGGCTGGGAGAACAGGATCAAAACTGTATATAAGATGGGATACAGACTGGAGGCAGGAACATGAAAAAACGCACATTCTATGCCACGTTCCTGTTATTCCTGACAGCCATCTATACCAGTATCCTGTCTCTGTCTGTTATAACTCTTAAGGGAACCATGCAGCAGGCAAGACAGCAGTGCCTCAATGAGCAGTACTTCATTGCATCCGCCCTGTACCGGGATATGGCAGCGCTGGAGGACAGGGGTCTCGCATCACAGGAAGAGCTTGACAGTCTGATGCAGCCCTACCTGTACCTGGCAGGCAACCGAAGGTCAGCTCTTTTTGTATACAGAGATAACACACTTCTATACACCACAGGGGACAGCGGTAATATGGAGACGGCACCTCCCGGAAATCAGGGGGAGGACCGCACCGTGGCCATTGGCCAAAAAGGCCAGAAAACACTGTGCAGCACCTGGGGTGCTTTGCCCAGGCCCTACGACAGCTTTCAAATTCTCTATCAGATTGATATCACGGAGCACTTAGATGCATGGGAGGAGAGGAACAACACCATGCTCTTTGTCGGGGCCGCCCTGTCATTTGTCATGGCCCTGTCTCTGCTGATTCTTTTAGAGCGTCTGTTCCTTCCGCTCTCTCAGATAACCGGTCTGTCCCAGAAAATAGCGGACGGGGATTACAGGGACCGCCTGCCAGTCCATGATGGGGATGAGATTGGACAGATGGCCCACAGCTTCAACCATATGGCTGAGGAAATCGAGAGTAAGGTGACCGAGTTAGCCGCTGCGGCAGAAAACAAGCAGAGGTTTGTGGGCAACTTTGCCCACGAGCTGTGCACGCCCCTGACTGCCATCTATGGGTATGCACAGTATATGCAAAAAGCTGCGCTGAGCCAGGAGGACGCACAATTTGCACTGGATACCATCCTGTCTGAAAGCCGCCGTATGCAGCTGATGGCCAATCAGCTGATGGAACTGTCCGGCTTAAGAAATGGGGAAATCCAGATGGTGGCTCAGAACCTTCCCGGTATCCTGGACGCGGTCCAGCGCACAGTGGCCCATAAGCTGAGTGAAAACCAGATACAGCTAATCACTTTTTCCCAGGTAGAGACAGTCATGGGGGATGCCGTCCTGCTGCAGAGCCTTCTGGTAAACTTAATCGACAATGCGGCAAAAGCAAGCAGACCCGGAACCACCATCACACTCAAAACTTTTTATGAGGACGGAAAAATTGTCATCGTTGTGTCAGATCAGGGAAAAGGGATGGACCTTAAGGAACTGGAGCGGATAACGGAACCTTATTACCGTGTGGATAAATCCAGGAACCGTAAGGAGGGAGGCGCCGGGCTGGGTCTTGCAATCTGCAGCCAGATAGCCAGATGCCACAATGCCAGCTTAACCTTTCAGAGCGAGCCGGGACATGGGACCACGGCCATGGTAATATTTACAACTCCATAACAACTTCATGATAATTCCAACATACCGCAGGGTTATTCTTTCTGTTGTAAAACATCATACAGAAAAACCCAAAGGAGATATTGAGATGAAAAAAGACAGACAAAGAAAAGCAGGTTTCGTAAAGCCCCTCATGACAACCGTATGTATCATCGGAATGGCAACCCTGTCCTTTCAGGGATTAACCCAGGTAGTGATGGCGATGGAAACCCAAAAAACTGAAACCATTTTCACCCGCTATTCCACTGGCTCAAAAACAACAAACACAGCTCCGGAAAACGCCCTGCCCGATGGATATGTGAAGCCGGATTACCAGCTGACGGACAATGACTTAGAGTATTATAGGGATAAAAAGCCAACCAGCGCGGATCTCTCACGTGAGGAGGCGGCTGAGCTGGGTGTGCAGGGGCTGTACCGTGTGTTTGGGCTGGATATGAACGGCAAGACAATTGAGATGGCTTATAACCCGGCCCAAAACGGCCACCGGGCCACCTGGGAAGGAAACTGGTGGCCGGACGGCAAAAAAAGCAGCTCCGAGGCATATGTGCAGGCCTATTATTTCAGCCTGGATGCCGTAACAGGCGAACTGTACAGCGTCATACATGACAGGGTACTGGGCGGAAACGCCAACACCGGTTTCGATGCAGCCTTAAATCAGAACGCCGGTGAGTATGAGGCGCTGGCCAAGGAAAAGGCAGTACAGCTGGGAGCCATAAAGGGGGCGGTAAAGACCGCCAAATATGAAGGACAGGGCTTTACAAACAATGACCCGGATATCTCCTTCAGCCTCACAGGGGAAAATGGGGACCGGGCCCAGCTGCGCTTTTCCCGCCATGACAAGGAACTGTTGGCCGTCACCTTTAACGCCGGCATGAAGGATATGGATGTGGCAGAACAGGAAGCCGAGGACTTTGCAAAAAGGGCGGAGGAATATTTAAGACAACATCCGGACGCACAAACCTATGAAGAGTAACAGGCTGGACTAACATCTTAATCTTCCATACCAGTCATCAACAGAGAGAGCTGTATACTCCTGTCCTTAATAGACTGGCGCTCTTTATTAACCGTTTGCTCCTCCCACTCCCGGATCCGTTTCATTCATCTGCTGCCTAATCCATAATACAGAGCAGAAAGCGGTACGAAATAGCATTGATTTGGTAATGAACGGTCCACATGTATTTTATATCTCATGATATACTAAAGATATTTGAAAATACATCGGCGGTAATCAAAAAACTGTTTCCGCCTATAGGAGGAACTGAAATGAAACACAATGTAATTAAGAAAACAATGGTCTCTCTGTGTGCCTTCGCACTGTGTGCAGGTCTGACTGCCTGCAGCGAAAATCAAGAAAAAACTGCGGAAAAATTCCTGACTTCCGTGCAGACCCAGGATTTTGCAACAGCGATGAGCTGCATGGATGAAGATAACCGTTTAAACCGTGTGTTCAGTGCTGTAGATGGAGTGAGTGTTCCGGAGCTTGATGAGGTTTACCGCACATTTTCCAAGCAGATGAATGAGATGACTTTTGAAATCTTAGGCAAAGGGGTAAATTCAGGTGAATGTAATGTGCGTATAAAAAACAGAGATTATGACACCGCTATCAAAGAGGCCATGAACGCCGCAATACAGTCCCAAACTGAAACAGGAAACAACGAATTCTCCAACTATGCCGGCTGGCTGGGGCTGGGGGTATCCCAGGCAGTTTTAGGCCAGGAAGCAGAGGAAACAATGACCATTTCCAAGGACAGCGGCGGCATAATTAAAACAAAGGATAATATCGACTTCTTCGCTTTATTGACTGGTGACTTCTATAGTTACGCCAACCTGACCATGACTACCTGTACCCTTACGAATGAGGAGCAGGAAAGCACATACTATATTGCAGCCAGAGGAGACAGGGTGATGGGCTGCATTATGGTTGATACCATCATGCTGGATCTCTCCGGAGCAACTGACGAAGAAGTGGACCTGTTAGTTGAGGAAACAGAGAAGCAGATGCGCGGAAAAAAAGGAATTTATGGAAATGCCACAGCTGGAGAAGGCAATATCACCACCACTGTTGGTATCGACTTTACCCAGACCGAACAGGCGGACTTGATTACAATGGGGCTTATTGACGGCAGCCGTGGATATCAGGAGTACCTCAGTCTGAAAACCACCATCGAAGGCTTTGAAAGCCAGGGAATGACCTGTGTGACTTCTCCACAGTACAAATAAACGGCTGCCATCGGCGGTGAACAAAATAATCCTTCATATAAAGAGGATATTGCAAAAGTAAAAGAAAGGATGCCGTCAATACCAGGTTCTGTCATAAGTTGCTTCATCTGGGATTGACGGCTGCCGTTGACAGGCTCACCAGCTGCGTCCACCCCGCCCGAAACCTCCGTCAAATCTCTGCTATAATTCCAGATCCACATACCAGCCGTTTACTCCATATATTTCAACTGGTTCTGATGAAATAAAGAATTGCTTCTTCCAGTCCTCAAGTATTTGAAAAAACAGACTCCATTCAGCCTGCCCCTCTTGTTCCTTCCCAGAAACTTTCCGCCGGAACCGGGCGGGCAAAGTAGTAGCCCTGCACTTTATCGCAGCCTACCTGCCGCAAAAAATCTATATGTCTCTGCTCTTCTATCCCTTCTGCCACCGTAACCATTCCCAGCTGTTTTGCCATGTTCATTACATTTGAAATCAAAATTCTGGCCCTGTCTTTGTATTGATTATCGTAAAAAAAGCTCCGGTCTATTTTCACAATATCTACCGGCAGATTCTTCAACAGGCTTAATGAAGAATAGCCTGTGCCAAAGTCGTCCATAGCCATCAAAAAACCATTTTCATGGAGTTTTTCAACCATTTGAATCATATTTTTTTCATTTTCCCACATGGCAGTTTCCGTCAGTTCAACTACCAATAAATAATGCGGAATTCCATATTGATCTGCTATGCTGCACAGGTTCTGAATAAAATCCGGATGTTCCAGATGCCTGCGGGAAAAATTTACTGCTATTTCAATCAGTTCTCTCCCTTCATTTTTCCAGCTTTGCATCTTCCTGCACACCTGTTCCAATACATAGAAATCCAGTTTTGTAATCAGGCCCTTCTGCTCCAGGATAGGAATAAAATCGTTTGGAGGAATCAACTTTCCCTCCTTCTCCCAGCGCACCAATGCCTCTGCTGCATTTTGGCAGTCATCAAATGACATAAAATAGCGGCCTTCTATTACTTCCATCGGGTAAGAAAAGCCCGGCCCCATGCACTTATAAAACTGATTCCAAACACTTGTCCTGATTTTATCCAGTTCTTCTGATGTGGAACAGCATAAAAATACATAGAATTCATCATCATGAGCCCTGCAATAGCCTTTGATTTTTGTTTCCTGATCTAAAGCAGCCGCAATCGTTATAAGAACTGTATTCCCAACCTCTTTTCCTAATATTTTATTGAGAAGCTTAAATTGCCTGATATCAAATTTCGTCATGAGCACACCTTCTCCCGGATGCTCATCTATGAATTTCTGGACATCCAGTTTAAACCTTGACAGGTTGGGGCTCAACCGCCTTTCCAACCACAACATCTCCACGTATCGCCTGTTGGTATAGGGTATTTCCAGAAACCTCCACTTCATTTCCCTCATTATCAATGCCAATACCATCTGCGTCCACCAGACCCAAAACACTAAATCCCGTATTTTGTACAACCTTGTCCAGGTACGCGCCCATGTCCTCCTCCGAAAATTCTTCCAACTGAAACGCAATATTATGTAATGCGTTGATATCCGCTTCCATCTTCTGCCGAAGATTAAAACTTTGCTGAACTGCACTCTCATTTAAGGTCTGATGAATGGAATCTGACAGCATTTGCTGCAGGCTGCGGCTGCTGTCATACATAATTCCAATTACAGCTAAAAACATAAATACAATAGGCGTCTCAGATTTTCTGCAGCATAACAATCAGCGTAAACGTCCTGTCACAGCAGGTATAATCGGCGCTGCCCAGATATTTGTCCGCGCACCGCACAATATTCTGAAATCCCAGCCCATGCCGGTGGGTATCCTGTTTTCTGCTCTTAAGTCCCCCATCCTCCGTAACGCACACCGTTCCGTCAAAGCTATTTTTGACTTCAATCAGGAACATGTTATTCTTACAGTAGGAGGTGACGCTGATAAACCGTTCGGCCTCCGGGTCCGACCCACTCAGCACTTCGCAGGCTTCCAACGCATTATTCAGGGCATTGTTCAAAATGATGCTTAAGTCAAATACATCAATCCCATAGTCAGAGGGGAACAAAAATTCGCTGTCAAACTGGATTCCCAGGCTCTTTGCCTGCTGATACTTTCCATTCAGCACAACATCGGTCACCGGGTTCCCTGTATGGAAGTAGAAGTTCAGCGCATCCAGCGCAGTCCCTATTCCGGAAAAATATCCGGCCAGCTCCCCCTCCCCCTCCACGCTGACGCCCTGGGCGGCAAGCAGACTCTTAATGTCAAACAGGTAATTCTGCATATCATGCCGCATAGAGCGCACTCCGGTGTAGAGCTGTTCAATCTCCCGGATGTGAGCCTGCATCTGATCAACCTGGCTTGCCAAAAGTGCTGCCCGCTGCTTATCCTGCATAGAAGCAATGAGCTTTTGGTAGATATTATAAGCGTACAAAATACAAAGGATGGTGGTGGCAGCAACAAAAAAAATCAAAAAATACAGAGACAGGTCAAAAAAGGGATTGCCGCGGGCCGTCCATTTCAAAAAAGCCGGATTGACAAGCAGCGATCGTGACACATTGATAAAGGTAAAAAAAACAATCCCTGTGAATGCGGGCGACAACAGGAATAACAGTTCATTTCGTGGGATTCCCTCTTCCTCTCCGGGCGCAAAACGGGTCAGCTTTCTAACTGACAGAATCAATATGATGCAGGAGAGCAGCAGCATCAGGCATCCGGCCCAATCAACTCCAACCGTTATCGTCATTCTCCAGGATGCTTCCCCGGGATTCACGACCCAGGAATAGACTGGAAAAAGCGAGGGTGATGTCGAAACGTGAAAATATCCACACAGTTTCTCAAGGAACTGTTTCCCATACAGGTATAGAACGGAACATAGCTCATACAGCGCCAAAAAAGTAATTGACAAGTAAATACGCTTGCTGATCCGCCCCCGGCAAAAAAGAGTAAGCAGCCCAAACAGAAGGACCATGTCCAGCACCGGAAGCAATGGGGAGAGGGAGTCCGGTAAAAAGTTCTGCCAGCCACGGTAAAAGACGAGAAAAGAGAGTCCCGTCAAAAGACTGCTGCTAATCCAGTGTGGGATACGCAGCCGCGGCTTCAAACAGCGGGCCAATAGGCAGACCAGGCAAATGCCTGCCACTGCTGGAAACAAGAATGAAAACTGTTCCGAGAGGGACGCATACTCAACGCCGTTCATAGACCTAAGCTGCTCCTCCGTATAGATTTCTTCCACCGGTACCAGGGAAACGGAAGGATTCTTTTCCACTCTCCAGCCATTCTCTGATTCCGGATCCGGCACCAACTGAAGGCTATTCAACTCTGAGCTATCTGACGGGCTGGGATTCTCTGAATCAGATACGGTCTGAATGTCAAATTCGTCCATTTTACAGTTCCTTTCCGCCGCCCAAAAACGCAGGTAAGCGTCTACAAAGACGGCATATTTAAATTTTGAGGGAAGTTTTCGGTTTTAGTATTCTAGTTCTCCAAGCAGCAAAACCTGTTTATAATCATGCCAGCCATCAACAAGTACAAATCTCTTCCCGCGCTCCGGGCATATGATTTCATCTGTCATGTAAAAACAGCGCCTTATTCTCTCAAGGACGCCCTTTACCAATAAGGCATAATTCAGCCACCCCAGTGCCGCTGCGCCGCCAAATATCTCCGCTGTTTCAATCCTATTTAAGTTGTTATACTCATTTTCCGGATCGAAGAAAATAGCTGCGGCATTATCGAGACCGCCTCCGAACTCTATTTCGAGAAAAAAGTGTCTTTATTTTTTCAATATTTCCTGCTGTACCTTTTTGCTTAACGATGAACGTACTAATTTATAAGAAGCATACACAATATCTGCAAGTACATCCTGCGGGACATTACCATCCAGATATACAGTGCTCCAGTGCAGCTTGTTCATGTAGTAACCTGGCACAATGTCCTCGTACTTGCTGCGCAGCATATCACTGAAAGCAGGTTCCAGTTTCAAGGTAATAATAGGACGCCCGTTTCTGTCATCAATGCCGATATATGCGTACATCTTACCACATATCAGATACTTGTATGCCTGCCATGCAGATTGAAATTCCTTTTCCGTTGAAGGCTGCTTTTGTAAGCATTCATCCAACCATTGGTAACTTTTCATACTGATGTCAGACCATGGTGTTACGCTGCTTATTATCTCCGCCATAATATATTCCCTTTCCAGGCTAAGCCTAACGATTCTGCTAACCGCCTAAACCTTATCTCTAATTCCAAATTGGGTTATGATGCAGTGTAGCTTCCTGATAAACCGATAATCATTTGCTCTCTACTATCTTCCGGCAAGAATTACATAACCTCGCTCAGTTTCTCGACAATACACCCTTTGCTCTCATAGTACTGAAGCATCTCATTGATTTTTCTTTTATCGTAACTGGTGATACAGTCAGACAGGACGTGAACGATATAGCCTCCTTTCGTCATATTGTAGCAAGTGGATTTTACACAGGCGATGGCATCCGCACCAGCAACATAAAACTCACCGATTTCATTTTCACTTACAAAAGCAGCAAACCCTTCGCTTGTCAACGCATTACCCTTGGTTTTCAAAAAAACATGTTCAGACACGATTTTCAGATCAGGAACCAGTTCAGCTCCATGTGTATCGGGCTTAAAGGTTCTTGTACCAGCAGATAAAATGTTATGCTTAATGTAAACGACAGGAATATCACTAACTACTGCCCAATCAACGGCTTTGTTGATATTTTCAATAATTTCCTTGTAATTCTTTGTAATGTCATTTTGAATGTCGATAACTACTAATGCTTTGTTTTTCATAATCTTACTCCTCAAATTTTATTATTTGTGATTAACTCCTCTATTATCTGGAATTTATTTATATAATTGCATTTTTAGCGTATCCTTCTTTCATACATCGCGCATAAATATCTGAATTCACATTTAATATCTTGTATTGATTTTCCGTAACATTTCGTACAGCCTTTATACGCTCAAGCGCATTTTGTATTTGGCCAGATCGTGGGGCGGCGCGCATATTCTCTGAGTCCCATCATATCCTTTTTTTAGTAGAGTTTTTCCACTTCCTGATTATGTCCCACGACAATATCGCGATGTCTTTCCATAAACTGCTGCAATATATAATCTACTGCCTTTTCGCTTATAACAGGGGCCGTTTATACATGCGATGATATATTCTTCATCCATACGGCACCAGCCGCGCAGCTGCTCACCACTTTCCCATGTTTTCTTAAGGCGTGCAAACGTAGCCTCCGAAATCTGTGTGGTGTTGGCATATCTTTTCAGGCTTTTTACAAATACTTTTTCAGGGTCCTCCTTGATTTTTCTACCAGCGCGGTAATTGTAAGGATTAATATAGTACCGCTGAAGATTTCCCCGTACAGTTTCATGGCCGCAGCAGCATTATCATTTTTTTATTGTTTTTCCTCCAATTATCATACATTTAATTCGTCTCCTGCAATTTTATATCCGGCCCGATTAAGAACATCTAATGCCCTCTGGTAATTTTCTTTTTTCGTCAGCACATAGTCCGTATTATACGTGGAAATCACAAAAATTCCAATCTTATTTTCCGCTAAAATCCCCGAAATCTCAGACAGTATCCCAATCATCGAAAAATCCAAAACTCCTTGAATCCGAAACGCCATCCAGCCATCCTCTCTTTCCGTTACATTGGATGGCACATCTTCTGTTATACATACCAGGGACTTTTCTTCATCCGTCTTGCCGATAAAGCTATATTCTGAGTCTAACTTTACAAGTGAATAATCTGCAACCTTACATACTGAGAAATTATAATCCATTCTTTTTATTTCCATCATGTCTCCTTACCACAGTAATGTATCACTTCCTTAACATCATAACAATAACCTGCGGATGTCCTTATTATGAAATGATAGTAAGCTAAATAACGCCCCTGTCACTCCCGTACCTAAAAACATAACTGCCATGCCGCTGCCTGCTCCTGTTCCTGTCAATTGCTGCAAGACTTTTACCAGCGCCAAATCCGTCTTCATGAGCGGTTCCAGCACATAATCAGCCAGGAAACCGCCCATCAGAATCCCCACCGGAATGGTGCTAAACTGAAGGGCATTTCTCACTGCAAAAATCCTTCCCCGCATCTCATCCGGTACATAGCGGTATAGCAGGTCCATCTGTCCCGCATTGATAAATGCAATCGGCAGGCTGGCCGCTATGGCTGCAAGAGACCAGGCAACTGCATTCCTGCCTGCCCCCATCATAACATCACCCAGCAAAAATGAAAGCATCGCGGAACTATAAATCATTTTTACACTGTTTCCTTTAACTCTGCCCGATGAAACAATAAGACCACCCACAATGCCCCCGACTCCCATTGCTGCATTGACAACACCGAGTATCTCATGATTGTTTCCGCTTCTGGCTAATATCATGGGGGACAAAATGTTTTCATAAGTCAATCTGGAAAGAAAGTTTAAAAGTGCCATGGTAAGAATAATCATTAAAATTCCCTGATTACTCCGCAGATAGGCAAGTCCTTCCCTGGTCCCTGAAAACATAGAAGCCCTTTCCTTTTTTATTTTCTTTTCTTCTGGTATTTTTATTACAAATGCCAGCACAGCAAAAGCAAAAACGAAACTGACTAAATCAATGATAATTACCAGCGGCAATCCACCAAATGCATACAGTGACGCAGCCAGTATCGGGGCCAGGACTGTCACCAGACTACTGGAAAACGCATTCATTCCACTTACCTGCTTAATCCTGTCCTTTGGCACAATCCTGCCAATTGCAACGGCTGATGCCGGACCTTGAAAAGCATTCATAAAACCGGTAATCAAATTCACCAGGTAAATATTCCATATCAGAAGACCTCCGCTCATACTAAGCGAAAAAACGGCCGCCGAGCAGAGCGCCGCTATACTGTCCGATGCCAGCATAATCTTCTTTTTACTATGGCTGTCTACAAAAGAACCGGCAAATATACTGGCAAGAATATACGGAATATAGTGAAAGAACGACATAAGCGAAACCGTCATTGCCGATCCATTTTGCTCATAAGCCCACAAAATCAATGTAAAACCCGTCATAGCACTGCCAAGCTGGGACAATGCCTGGCTAAGCCAAAATACAATATAATTTTTCAAACCGTGATTCATTGGTTCATTCCTTTACTATCTGGTTTCCAAACCGCTGCATCGGATATTGTCCAATTCTTCCGCTGATAAACATCCGGCTTTGTACAGCCGCATATATTCTTTGGATACATCCGAATCAAACGCTTCCCCATTTTCACATTCCCGCTGATTTTAGTGTGTCCCCGTATGGTTACGCTTTTTCAAACGGTCAATTTTGATTTTTTTATTCTGCGTTTTCAAAAATACAGTCAGCTCCTCCACTTCATCCGCACTCAACCCGCTTTTAAAAATTGGTACAAACTGCTTATTCTTTGTCTGTAAAACAAAAATATGATCGGTTTCAAAAATACGTTTTAAACTGGTATACTTCAATTTCCCTTCCGCATGACTGGTTAAATTCAGTACCACAACTCCCTCTTCATCAAACCAGGTGGTATACCGATATTCTGTAACTCCGTTAAACTCCTGCATAACGCATAAATTATTTTTTATGGTTATTCTCTTAAATAGAAAGAGATGCCATAATACAAGAAATAAACCGAAGGAAAAGAAAACAGCTGCAAGCGCAGAATATCCTGCAGCACTGAATGCGAGGCAGAGCAGGAAACAAGAAATTGCTGCTCCTTTTTCTGATTTTAAAATTCCCTTTTTCGCTACCTCCTTCAATACCATTTCATCAAGTACACCTGTTGTTTTAAATAATTCCATCCTGAACCGTCCCTTCCATATAGTTCCGAATCATGGAAATATACAGCTCTCTCTTTCTCAGTGAGAGGCGGTAACTATCTCCATTTTTCATCTGGATGAATATACCCGTACTGAAAAACACGACTCGGTAGGGTGTCACCGATTGAATTTCAGAATACGGAATTTCAAACTTGACTCGCAGCTTTTCAATCACACCATTCCCGACAAAAATGATACGCCGATTGGTAAATATGTACTTTCCTGGAACCTGTTTTCTTAAAGAGCCGGGAGTCTCCCAGCAATCTCCACCTGTTTCCTTTATGATTTCCTCTCCAATGAGTAATTCAAAATCTTTCATGGGTGCTTCCTCCTCACTAACCATTCACTCTCTTTGCAAATTCCTTTATATAGAACTTAAACTTTTTGTTGTCCTCGGGCTGCATCATGAGTGGAATTGCATACTCTGTAACTGTCATTGTAAAAAAACGGTTGCTGTCTTTAAAATAAAAAGAGACTTTCCCCATGGCTCCCAGCTTCACTTCCTTTAGCATCTCCGTTGTAATATGTAAAATAAATTCCCGGTCCACCTCCATCTCTGTCTTAGAAGGACAAGGCACCGCCATAATATACATCTCATTTTCCCTGTAACGGACAATAAAATTTGGCAGAGAGGCATAACCAGTCTGTATTCGGTCATAACCTTTCACCGTTGATATTGCATCTTTTGCCCCCTGGCCCATCACAATTTCAAATCCAACGGTTTCCGGGACCGCTGCTTCAGAACCTTCTCTCACTGCCTGAAGAAACTCTTCGTATTTTCTCTTTGTTTTCTTTTCCGTTGCCTTAATTAAAACGAGTGCTATTGCTAATGTAACACATAAAAATAAAATTAAATACATGTTTTTTCTCCTCAATATTGTTCTTCATTTTCCCTTTGGAACTCCTGGAAATTTCCGTCCTGCACCTTTCCGGCAAAAAGGCCAAAGCCAACGCCGCCATTTTTCTGCCCAGGCATGATCTTCATAGTACTCATAACTTCTGCAAAAATACAGAGCTGCTTCCTCAAATCTCCGTTTTCGGAGTCTCCTCCTGCCTTTTCTTTCGTATCGGTCCAGCCAGCCACCGATTATTACAGAGAAGGCAAAACAGAATATAAGAAACATTCAAATCGTCAGCTCCGACCAGTCAAAGCTGACCCATAGACAGATGGAGCCAATAAAGACACCGACAATATAGATAACATTTTTTATAATATTCAGTGATTCACTTCCGCTGCCAGGTTTTTGATATATTTCATAAATGCCTCATACTGTTCGGTCTGCGGAGCGCTGTGTCCACATCAATTCTTTTCCGTGAGGAATATTTAGCTGCCATAATATACATTCCATCACCGCGATAGCAGATGATGTAGTTGGGAAGCGAATCATAACCGCTTTGGATCCGCTCATCTTTTATAGCGCACAATCAGTATCGCTGCCAGCACGGCAATAAGGATAGGGCCTCCCACAAATGTAATTAAAATACCTATAACTCCTGTTTCTGCCATTTTCTTTTCCTCCTGCTGCCGTAATATATTTATACTTTATAAACTTCTCAGTCATGGTATCAGATACCTCTGCCTCATAATCATTTTCCCACTACCATGATGTGCTTCAAAAAATCCATGAAATTCCCGAATGCTTCTGAAAACTCCCACTGGCCCATGCCATGAAGCCCAAAATAGACAGGTGATTCTTCCATGGAAAGATCAATGCAAAACGGATCAGCACTCCGGTCCGCAATCACAAGATAATCTTTATTCCAGGAATCAATGTTCCTTTTTTCAATCGGATTATAACGGTAACCGTCCTGACATTTGATGAGATTATGGGCTCCATATAGAGTAATGGAACCATATCCCTTCATCTTTAAATCTGCTATAACAGGCGAAGCTTTGAGCAGAAAATCCCTGTAGTCCGCCGGTAAATGCCATCTCTGATCAATCTGTTCCATATCGGACGGCTCCGCCTGAACCAGCCAATTCGTTGGATTAGCCAGATTTTGTTTTTTCTCCCGTTTCTGCTTCAGCTTTTTATCAATTTTTAAATAAACCTTTTCTGAGGCTGTTTCCGGGGAATCCAGACAAATATGGCGGACTGGCTCTGCGAAACCCTTCCCGCAGGGGAATCCCTGCTCAGCCCATTGCCGGATGGCTCCATAATCAATGTCACTTTCTTTCCAAAATCCCGGATCCATAGGTTTTCCCTGTTCAAATGTGTTATTGGTTACCTTCGACAACTGCATGATAATGTTTGCTTTACATGCCACCGGGAAATCATGAATGAATACAAATGGGATCAGCGCATTACAGGCGGCTTTACCGACTGCTTTCACGTATCCCTCGATTCCCCAGTATGCCTTACTGCTGTCCCCTGACTGGATACAGGACATGAAAAAGTCACTGTAACCGGAATCCGGCTTATCCATCAACTCAACGACCTTCCCCACCGCAAACCCACGATGAAACTCAACCAAACCGTTGTCACCATACCGCATAAGCGCCGCCATAACCTGGTCTCTGTTTTGTTCATTGATTCTTTTCACAAGATAAAGGATTGTATTGCACGCAGCGACACCGTCTGTCGTCTGTTCCAGCTTTTCTATCTTTTTCTCTAATAAATCCATAAATTACCCCTCTATTCCAACACACCATTTTTAATCTGGTAAAAAAAACGCTCCCGCCATAAAAATAAAATACCAGCATAGGTACTCTTTAACCAAATCGTCCGTCCAACTGAGTATACATGAGAACAAGCAACGCCATAGACATGACCCCCTGTATAACGGACCGGAGTTTTTCCACAGAAAAGCCCCGGTTTTCCCTTCTATTGCCTAAAAGGATCTGATGTTCACCATTCTCTGCATATGGAAACAGCCTGCGTCCCATCATAGGACTGACCGCCATATACCGGATCAATTCCTCTTCAGAATAATGAATTCTTCCTTCTCGGTCTTGTTTAGCTGTCTTTTTTACAATTGTAAGATAAACCTTGATAAATGCTGCAATTCTTAACTTTGGGCGAATGACATATCCCGCAGCCAGCGTATAACCATAAGCAAACAATGGAACAATTCCCACCGCGCAGACCAAAAATTACAAATAAAACCACCCGGAAATTTTCCCAGATGGCTGATAAAACTTCACGATAATTCCCCATAAAATTCAAAAAATTCTCAATATAATTATACTGCCTGACAGAAAATGGCGTTGGTCTTTTCATGGCATTTTCATAGCCCATTCATTACAACTATGCCGCAGGTTCTTACTGCCCGAATCATTATCCGGCCATATTTTCAGCCCGCCCAGATAGATTTCTGTCCATCTTTGGAGACTGACCAGTTCATCTGAGACCTCCGTCATATCAATGATATCGAAGTAACATCATGATCCGTGCTGGCAGCCAAAAGAACTCCTACGCGATTAAATGATTTCCCTCACAGATATCAAAAATACCGTAGGATCAATCTCTGCTATATACCACACCGTTTCATCTTGTCCAAAAGAATTTATCCTGATTATTTTGCTGCTCTCTTTTAAATTATTCCCATAAAAGTCCAGATAGCTCTGTAAAACCGGATACTGCTTTTTCAGTTTTTCAATCACTTTTGGATTCTTGCTTACCGACTCATATTCATAATACTGGAACCGTTCAAAAGAGCGGTCATACAAACGCTGTAATTCATCGCAGAACTCCACATTGGATAACACCGCACACTCCTTAGCCTGATAATCGTAACCAGTATGAAAGTACGATTCAAATTCCGTATTTTCTATACATTTATATTCCATTGCATCTTCGTCACAGGAATTTAATAAGTCAATCAGCAACAGGATTGTCACATAGTCCTGCTTTTGAAATACGGTAAGGTCCATGTGCCGGAAACGGCTGAATTCTAAATCCACATACCAGCCATTCACACCAAAGATTTCAACCGATTCTGAAGATATAAAATATTGCTTCTTCCACTCTTCAATTTTTTGAAAAAGCAGACTCCATTTATCAGAATTGCTTTGACCGGAAATCTTTACTCTGTCTGATATAAAATCCAACATATAATGGCCAAAATTGTTGACATTTAAACTTTCTTTCTCATTCCGTTCCATATATCCCTCGCTTTCCCTTCCAGCCTGACATCTTTCCAATAAATTCTGGTTTCCTCAATTATTATAATCCGCTGCCTTTTTATGTTCCTGCACATTCATGTGTTTGGAATTATAGGAAGCCACGACCGCGTCAATGCCACCCTCCCCCCTCCACCCCAACCACTCCCTTTTTTTCCTTTTCATTACATTTCCCCGCCTTATTCATTGCAAATACTCTGCATTCCAGTTTCCCTATCATAGCATGAAAATATCATCAGAATGTCACAATCAAAGACGGCACCTACTTCCTTGGCGGATAAGATGCCGTTTTGTATCATAACCCTAATCAGCCCAAGCCTTTTCCCTCTTCAAATGGCGTGATTGACTTTACTGCGCTCTTTTCAGTCATATCTTCAAAATATCTTACTTTCCCAGCCAGTGAATCCACTCCAATCAAGAGGGCGCGTCCTTCCTTATGCTGGATTACCACTGCTATGGTATCGGATGAAGCTGCTGCACTGCCGAGAACCTTTAAGCTGTCTTTTGCTGCCAGCTGATGGGATATCACGAATTGTCTTGCTGTCTCTTCTGCGGACTGTGCAGTAATCGGCATTTCACTTTTTTCCCAATCCACATAACTTAAATGGATTCCTTTCACCTCTCCCTCCGCATGAAAGGATACATCATACATCGGTTTTGTCTCGATATTTTCCATATCAATCACAGTGTCTGCCGAGATTTCACCAAAGTTAAGCTCCTCCGGAAGGAATGTAACGACAGTCTGCTGCTCTGCCTCGTATTCCGGCATTGCGTCCATATACTGTACACTGACAGAATATCCTGTTGTATCCGTCATATGAACCCCAAAATAATTCTCCAGGGCATCTTTTGCCAGTTCAACAACGGCAGCATCCGATTGGGGCTTTCCGTTTTCCTTCGCATTTACTGAAGTTTTCAGCATATCCCCGCCGCCAGTAGCTGCCACTGACTGCCTTCCCGCTTCATTTGCATATGCGCTCCCACAACCTGACAGGCTAAGTATAAGCACTCCCGCGCATAAGATGCCTGTGACTTTTTTCATGTTTCTTCTGTTTCCCATTACAATCTCCTCATTTTTATTATATTTACCAGGTGACCGGTATGCACTTATCTTAGCCGGGAATTGTATCATGATTGTAACATCGGAAATATGATTGTAAATTTCGTTCCCACCTTTACTCTGCTTACAAGTTCCAGTCTGGCATGATGAATCTTTACGATATCCGAACAGATGGAAAGTCCCAGCCCTACTCCGTCATTTCTTCTGCTCCTAACCTTATCTGCCATGTAAAAAGTTTCAAACACTTTGTCCTGTTCTCCCTCCGGGATCCCTTCCCCTTCGTCCTCAATCTCTATCATCGCCTCCCCTGCCTCTCGCCGTATAGAAATCTGTATGGTATCCCCCACGTTTGACGCTTTCCTTGCATTATCCGTCAGGTTCCCGAGTAGGTTTAACAGAAGTTCTCTCTCTGCCCGTATCATAACCGGCCCCTCAGGAACCTGTACGACCAGTTTCATCTGTGCCTTTTGAACCGATGGCTGCAGAATGGTTTCCGCCTCCATCACCACCTCCCGTAAATCACAGGGAACCAGCTCAAAGCTGTGATGTTCTAAAAATACGAGTTGAAGCATTAGTTCAGACAATTTTTCAATCCGTTTTCCCTGTTTAAAAATACGCTCCCCCAGTTGCTGCGATGCGTCCTGATCGAGATCTGCAGATCGCAGCAAATCAGCGTATCCTACTACCGCTGTCAGGGGAGTGCGAAGTTCATGTGAGAAATTATCAATGAAACGCCTTTGTTCCTCTGTTGTCTTTTCTAATGCGAATATTTTGTCTTCGACGGCCTGCGCCATTTCATTATAACGCGCCGCCAATTCACTGATTTCATCGTTTCCCCGCACTTCGACAAGCTCCGTATAATTACCGCTGCCAATTTTTCTGATTGATTCGGTCAGAAGGCGCACAGATTTTGTCAAATGTCTGGATATCCCATACATTCCCACAGCCAACACGGCGGCTGTTACAAAAAAGAGGCCAAAAAAGTACCGGTACTGCCGGCTGCGATTCTGCACAAAGTCTGTAATATCCATAAAACAGGCAGCTCCATATGTCTGATATGGTAACGTAAACAGGCTGGAAAGACGCAGAAACTGTTTCTCTCCATATTGCAGAATCTTATACTGCGGAGTGTAGGTCACTTCTTGGGGCGGCATAACCGGCAGCTCCAAATCAAGATTGGAGTATACCTCCTGCGCATTTTCACCATCCTCTGTAATCAGATAATACATCCCCCGGATTCTGGGCCGGTTTTCCATATATTCCCGGATATATTCATTTGTCTTTCCAATCCCCCGCCTCGAATCGCGGACGCTGCTGGTATAAATATACCAGTTTAAACCCTCCGTGATACTTTTTTGTTCTTCTGAGAGCTGGTTCAGGTTCAGTTCAAATACCTGCCGCGTATTCTGTTCAATCAGCAAAACACCGGTCCCAAGAAATATCACAAGGAAGAAGGAAAGCGGCCACAGACAGAATCTCTGCCATAATTTCACGTCTCTGACACCTCCAGCCTGTAGCCCACATTTCTGACAGATACAATCGAATGCTCCAGCCCCATCTTCCGTTTCAGGCGCTGCACATGGATATCCACCGTCCGGCTGTCCGGATCGAACTCCCCGTCCCACACTTCCTCATAAATGCGCTCCCTGTAAAGGGCAATATTCCGGTTTCTGAGAAACAGCAGAAGCAGATCATACTCCTTAGCTGTGAGTTCCACCGGGCGGCCGTCTTTTTCGACCGTCTTTGACTCCATATCAACCTCTATTCCTGCAACAGCAATCTTATCCCGGCTTTTACCATACCTTCTCAGAACAGCTTCCACGCGGGCCGTCAGCTCTGCCAGCTCAAACGGTTTGGTGATATAGTCATCTGCTCCCAGCTTAAATCCCCTCACCTTATCTTCCAGCCTGGTCCTTGCCGTAATGAAAATCACAGGAGTATTGTAGTTTTTAATATATTCCATCAGTTCATAACCATCTGCCCCCGGCAGCATGATATCGAGGAGAATCAAATCATACCGCTTCTCCTCCAAAAGCCCGGCCGCCTCGGCGCCATCATAAACACATTCACACTGGTACCCCGTTCTGGTAAGCCCGGCCGATATGATATCTGCAATCATTTCTTCGTCTTCTACAATCAGAATTTTCATAGCACATCTCACCTCACAGTAAAATTATTAATATATACTCTTTACGACACACCGGAACTCAATGCTGCACATGGACTTGTTCCTCGAGTAAAGGTATAGGTTAACAGAGAAATGTATCATGTTTGTAACATAATGAAATCAAATTACTGTTTGAACTTTAGAATTCAAGAAAGGGACTTATTTACAGTCCCTTTTCTTCTCACTTGACGATTGTCAAGAATCTCTCTTTAAAAAATGGAGGTATGCGTCAACAAATTCTGTGTATCTGTTTTTCGCTAAAATAAGATTCGTACCATCTGACAGCACAATGTTTTTCCTGTCATATTTCACCACCTTCTCAAGGTTTACCAGATATCCGCGGTGGCATCGGTAAAACCGGCTGTCAAGACGCTGTTCTAGCTCAACCATCGTTGCATATATTTCTACAGCTTCTTTTTCTGTATGAATGATGACCTTTCTAAGGTTACTCTCTACATATAAAATCCGACTGGGAATAATCCGGAAATGACAAGATTTCGTATGGAAGGTCAGAGCTTCTTCTGTCTGCCTGGAACACTCTGAAACAGCCGTCAGGAGTACCCTTTCAAATTTATTTTCATCTAAAGGCTTTAGAAGATACTGAAAAGCAAAAAGGTCAAGAGCCTCAAATACATATTCATCATAAGAGGTAATAAAAATAACTGCCGGACTGCGTGAAAAATCAGCAACGGGATTGTCACGTAATTTCCGGACTGTCTCCAGCCCATCTTCCCCCTCCATCTTAATATCCATTAGAATAATATCAAAAGCTGCCTGGCTCTTTAAAAGCTCACTGCCTGCCTGATAGCTTGTAACTTTACATTCAGGCAGAATCTTCTGACATAATTTTTCTAAGTAAGTAAGCATGTGGATATCATCATCACAAATACCAATAGACAGCATAACGATACCTCCTGACAAAAAGTTAAGTATTTACCACTTTATAGTTTTATCATAAAGAGGAATTCTATGTAAAGCCCAATTCACGAATGGGGTATGATTATGTAATGAATGAAAAGGGCATGTGGATGCGAATCGCTTTATACATTTAACACTTTAGCACTCTCTATAACCTTTGCATAATTTAATCCATATTGCTTTGCTACACCGAAGGCAGATATCTCCCATATTTCATCATACAATTTCTGTCTATTAATTTTTATTGTAACCTGCACTACTATCTACATTTCCTTCTTTTGTTCTATAGCAAAAAGCGAAAACGCATATTCAAACAAATCAATGTCTCCTATTTTGCGTCTTCGCTTAATATAAAAACCAGGTTATTCTTCATTTCCTGAAATTGCTCAATAATTGTTTGCAGATTTTTCTCTATATCTTGAACCTGACCCTCTGTAGTTTTCCATATTTATATGCTATCAAACATTCCCCGATAATGTGATAACTCCAACTTACTGAATATGATTAGTCCCGTTCTTCATTATGAAGCGCATATCCTATTGATAAAAGGTTGTTTCTCATACCAATACTAACTGCCATCAAAGATATACCTAAATATTCTCCTGCCATCTTACATGTAATTTTGGATGCTTTGCGTATATCATCTGTATATCTAACTTTACTTATCGGACCACTCAATTCGATATTCCAATACTCGTCCCAACAGCATCTCAGGCTCGACGCAAAATTCATGAGCTAACACCCTTAAATTATCATCAATCAAATTCAAGTTATCTTTTACAAATTTTTCAAGCGTCTCTCCATGCAAAAGAATTTCACTCACCCCGTTTGGCATTGCTCCTAATTTTTTCATTAATGCCTGAGAAGGATAATTATCTGAATCAACTCTGCTGCGAAACACCTTTTTTCCTGTCAAAACATACAATTTATCAAACATAAGAGAAAGGGCCTCATACCCATAACCATGGTATCTATATTTTTCGAACAACTCGATTGCCACTTCCCAATATAGTGCCGTCAAATCTTTAATAGCGCAATAACCTAAAAATTCTTTAGTATTCTTTTTAATGATTGCATAATATGCTGAGATATCCTCAAAACAGGATTCCCAAAACTCCTTTACGAACTCCCGCTCTTTAAAAGCATATTTCATACAGGAACATTCATAAGCTACACCCATGTAATCATCATAATCCCTATCAGAAAATGCTCTGAGTATAATCTTCTCATTTTCAGCCAATATACAGCCCGGTGCAGGAAGACAGGTTTTAACAAAATTCTCATGTCGATTTTTTTCGAATGAAAAATCATGTCTATAATTCGAAAGCATACACTTTAAATCAGCCCACATAACTTCTGCTTCTTGCTTTTTTCCCTCTTTTTGCAAAACCGACATATCTTTAAACTGTGAATCAATATCATCGAGCAGTTCATTTACCATTAGCTGACTTAATCTATGTTTTTTTCCATCTTGCATATTTGAGCTCCATTCATACAGAACCGTAAATATTTGACTATACAATCAACAGACTTCAAACTTTTAATATGGCTGTCTTTCAAATATTATTGCGACATTATAATTGCATATTTTAAGCTTCAAATTTTATGCTTTAGCCAATAAGCAGCAGGTCTCGACGTTTGTTGAGTGAATAATAATGATGGCGGAAATATATAGTTGCCCCTTGGTGGATTTCCAATAATAACTACGCGCTCAAATACACAGCAAATCACTGCGCAAACTACTAAATATTTACTTTCTATTTCCTCTTTCTTTTCTTACTCTCTTTTTCGCATTCTCACCAACGTCCTTAATAGTTTCCATATATGCCTGCTCCGCCGGTGAAAGTGTATTTTTTTGGTATTTTCTATACTCTGCTATTGCCTTTTTCATTGCCTGATCATGACTCACTTTTCCGTATCCCGCAAGCAGTTTTCTATTACCTGACAATAAAATAGCATCCGACTGGTCAACATAATCTTTCATGTACATTGGCTTATGCTCTATTGCATTAATTTCAGCCAAATCAAAATAACCAGAAACAAGATTATTTAAAATTTTTAGTTCTTCCTCACTCAGATATTTCTTTGCAATACTAATATCCTTTAATGCCGGAAGTTCTCCCGAAAATGAAGTAAGCCCCATAAACGTTTTTTCTGAATCTGCGCGTTCGTATATCACTTCCGCCGCTGTATGTCCATGAGCTGCGAAATGCAGCTTATTCTGTACTATCTTAAAGAATTCTATCGAATCCTCACTACGAGGGTCGTAATCTACACTTGTAGCATATAAATCCAGAACTTGTCGATACAATACCTTTTCGGATGAGCGGATATCTCTAATACGTTCAAGCAATTCGCGCCAATAATTACCACCGCTATTGCCTTTCAACCTTTCATCATCCATAGTAAAGCCTTTAATCATGTATTCCTTTAAACGCGCCGAAATCTCGTGGCAATCGATGACTTCACTCTATATCCAAGTGATATGATCATGTCAAGATTATAAAATGGTATATTCCTTGCAACCTCTCTACTACCTTCTTGGCGAACCTGTCGGAAATTCCGACAGGTTGACTGCTCATCCAGTTCACCCTCTTCGTAAATATGTTTTATATGCTCGACCACATTAGTTCTTGAAGTTTGATATAAGTCTGCCATTTGCTGTTGACTCAACCATACTGATTCATCCTCTATTTTTACCTCTATATGCGTTAGACCGTCTTCTGCTTGGTAAATAATAATTTCACCTTGATTCTCCATTCAATCACCTGCCTTTTATCAATTCAAACTAAATATGTTTACATGAACACTTAATATCGAATTATTCGGAGTTTCCGGATAGTTGACTTCTAATTCTAAAAGAACAGCATAAGTATTAGTTTAAAAATTCTTTATTTTCACTACCCAATTCTTCCTTTAGCGATTTTTTCATATTTTTAAACATATCCTTCATATGTTTATTTAGTTCTGGATTAACATACTTACATTCATACTTAGAAAAATATTCTAACTGATAAAATAAATATTCTGTAACCTCTTCAACTAATTTATAACATTCTTTTTCTGCATATGGTGACTAAAAATCCTCTCCCTCAGCCGTCACTATGCTTTCAAATATTTTGGTAAATACAAATAACGTTAATATTTTTGCAAGGAAATCATTTGTAACCTTATCACATGTATACATTCCGTGTTTATCTATATAACAGGCTGCTATAGAATAATTACAATGTGCATAATTACAAAGATAACCATAAAAATCAAAAAAAAATAATTTATCTTTCCCTAATTTTAAATCTGTGGGATTTCTCTGTAGAAAATCTATCAACTCATTTGTACCTCTATCTCTAGCTTCACTATTTTGATATATTATCTTTCTGTGTTCTTTGGCAGCTCAGTCAGAAGATACTCAAAATAATCATACGGCTTTAGATTGTTTGCCTTCGCTGTCTCGGCGATGCTGTATATGATCGCGGAGCTGGCTGCACCGTTAATGGTGTCGATTACCTGCCAGTTTTTCTTCCCTATACAGAATCCACGAATGGCTCTTTCGCTGGCATTGTTGTCAATGGGGACGTCTCCGTCTGTAAGGAACACTTTCAGGTACCGTTCCTGATTTAAGGCATAAGTAAAGCCTTCCCGGATTTTTCGTTTGCCGGCACTTCATGGTCATGCAATCTTAAGTACGCAAACATGGCATCGACCAGTGGTTCAATAATAACCTGCCGTTGCTTAAGCCGCTCTTCACAACTGAGCCCTTTTAACTTTCCTTCTTCACGATAGATTGCCTGGATCTGTTTCATAATCAGGTAGGACATGGACTTCTTACGTCCTGGTTCCGGCCGGACGGCCATCACGGTTTACGAGGACAGGAGTCTCATCTGCCTGAATGACATGGTAGTCATAGAGGAGACTGGAGTGTGTGAAGATAATCATAGCGCACTCCCAGATATTCTTCACCCAGACGTATCATCCAGTTCGCCATGTTCTAACGGGTAATGGCCAGACCATACCGTTCGAATTCTTTTTCTAGACGATAGAGGGGAACTGCATTCACATATTTACCGTTCATGACCGCAGCTGCCAGTGACGCAGATACAAGACTTCCATGAAGCAAAGCGTTTGGATGCTACGCTTTTTTCATATGACCATCCTTTTTGCTGGCATACACACCGATATGGTGTTCTTCCAATCTATCCTTAGCCGGAACAAACTTATAACGTTTTGCCACTACATCTGGAAGCTGCTTCCAGCCGTTTTCGCCGAATTCCCTGACCTGGTCCTGCTCCGTCATGTAGTGAGGGATCACATGGGTAGTAAGCCCAGACAGGTCATCTTCCTTTTTACCTGTGGTTTTTTTGCCCTTCGTCTTTGGCTGCTCCAGATCTTTGGGTTCCGGTGCGTCCAGATCACTTACTGCTTCCGCAAAGAAGATGATCTCTCCATCGGCTTCCATGAAACAGATCTGTCCATGGTCTGTCAGCTTTTCTGATGACCGGCCATAGAGTTCCTGCTTGCTGAGAATAAGCTGCTCCATCATGAGCTGCATCCGGTTATCCATGGTTGTCAGCTTACCCGATAAAGTCTCAAACTGCTCCTATAAGCCATAAAACATCGTGATAAGAAGTGACTTATCCATGGGATTCAATTGTTCTTCTGTATACTTTACTGCCATGATTTCGAACTCCTTTTTACTGAGTTCTATTATAACAGAAATCCTTCTGGTACGCGAATCAGGCATTGACAGCCATCCGTCATTTTGACGGTGGATAACCATTCTAAAAAGCCAATACAGCGTCTTGAATTCCTGGCTTTTTAGAACGGTTATCCACACCACACAGTCATTTGACCGATACCGAAAGCAAAGGCTCACATATCGCATGGCTGTCTGTGGATAATACCATGAAATCCCGCCATATCGACAGAAACAGGGGATTTCATGCATGTTTAAAATCTGCGAATTGCATAAAGGTTACATTGCTTTGGGCGGATCAGCCATTTCTGATATCGGATGCTTTGCAATGATTCCCAGCCCCTGCATCAGCATCTGGAACTGATCTTCCGAAATGGTTACTGCTTCCGCTTTGGACCTGGGCCAGTTGAATGCACCATTATCCAGGCGCTTATACATCAGAAGGAAACCATCGCCATCCCATAAAAGCGCTTTGATGCGGTCACAACGTCTTCCACAAAAAAGGAAAAGAGTATTCCTGATATATGGATCCAGCTCAAACTGAAAACGGATGATTCCTGCCAGACCCTCGATTCCACGGCGCAAGTCCGTGTAACCGGTCGCCCGATAGATCTTTTTAAACCCCTTTCCGTCATTAAGCATGAGCTAAAGCCCTCATAAGAGCGTGTAGCAGCTCTGGTGATGTTTCAGGGAAAACATCAATCGTAATCCCATTGTTTCCGCGGATAACAGCCGATGCAGCTGATTTTTCTGTCATTGTCTGTTCCCTTGGTATTGCCGTAGACAAACAGTCGGCCGGAACGGGCAGCTCTACAAAGTCAGGAATCAGGTTGCAATCCCCGTTTTCTTCTGATGAGTAGTTTAGTATTGCCTGACGGACGCGGCGAAGTCGATAATAGTAGTTAGCTTTTGAAATTCCCTGCTGCCTGCACCAGTCATCCATTGTCAAGCCGACAGGACGCTTTTGACAATCACGGATCTGTTGGCTCCATTGTTTCAAACGAACCAATTCGTCAACTAATTTTGCCTTGGTTTTCATGACACTAACCCCCCTGTAGCGAGTATAAAAAGGTTAGTACTCAACTTTTTATACTTTAAACTATAGAGTAATTATTCCATGGGATTCAGTTGTGGACAAGGTACTGGCTATTGAGCGTTTACATTTATTGATTGTAGTGAATTACTTTACACTTTACCTTCCTGAACTTTAATTTTAAACTATCTTAAATTTTAGGAAAATTGACTCATACATCAGGCCGACTCTGTGTAAATTTCAATACTGCAACTTCAAACTACAGGCTCGCGAGAGCCTGATCCCACTGTACAGGTCTTGGTGATAGATGATTTCGGTTTCAATCCGCTGGCTCGCGAGAGCCTGTTCTGATTACATCCTCCAGGATCCGCTGGATGAAAATGTTTCAATCCGCAGGCTCGCGAGAGCCTGATCGGCCGCTGTCTTTACGGATTCCTCCTTTTGCCTCTTGTTTCAATCCGCAGGCTCGCGAGAGCCTGATCCAGCGGCCCCTTGAACGCATGGAATTATTTTTAGGTTTCAATCCGCAGACTCGCGAGAGCCTGATCCAGAAAAGGCCAGTCAGGCAGATGCCAGTGCCAAAGTTTCAATCCGCAGGCTCGCGAGAGCCTGATCTATACCGTTTTTATGATTCTGTAATCATCTTTGTTGTTTCAATCCGCAGGCTCGCGAGAGCCTGATCCTTTGACAGGAGGTAAAAAAGAATGGCATGGTTAGTTTCAATCCGCAGGCTCGCGAGAGCCTGATCCATTCTTGGCTAGGAAACAATCCTCAATCAGCATGTTTCAATCCGCAGGCTCGCGAGAGCCTGATCTACCTGCTCTGGTGTCAATACGGATACAATTGCTGTTTCAATCCGCAGGCTCGCGAGAGCCTGATCTGTATTGCAGATATCAGAGGCAAGTGCGCTAGGAGTTTCAATCCGCAGGCTCGCGAGAGCCTGATCCAAAAGATAATGAAGAAGTTGTAAGAACCAAGGAAGTTTCAATCCGCAGGCTCGCGAGAGCCTGATCGTTAGAGAACGTCTGGACATTCAGAGCGTAGACGTTTCAATCCGCAGGCTCGCGAGAGCCTGATCCATTCTGCCATGCTAGTTCCCTGCCCCTTTTACGTTTCAATCCGCAGGCTCGCGAGAGCCTGATCATTTAAAATGTACGGACACCATAGTTACACTTTAGTTTCAATCCGCAGGCTCGCGAGAGCCTGATCTTGGCATGTAATTGACGGCAAGGATTACTATTTTGTTTCAATCCGCAGGCTCGCGAGAGCCTGATCATCATATCCCCAGACCAGGTGTTGGCCATAGGGATGTTTCAATCCGCAGGCTCGCGAGAGCCTGATCCATGATTTGGGGTGCGAGATAGGCGATAAAATCGTTTCAATCCGCAGGCTCGCGAGAGCCTGATCCGATGATGTGGTGCTGGATGTGGTCAGCAATGACCAGGTTTCAATCCGCAGGCTCGCGAGAGCCTGATCTTCTAGCAGGGACAGATACGGTCCCGTCAGTAATGTTTCAATCCGCAGGCTCGCGAGAGCCTGATCGATGCATAAACTTTACAATGCATACAAGGTCTGGAGTTTCAATCCGCAGGCTCGCGAGAGCCTGATCGGTCAAAAATGGCCTATATAGGTCGGGAAATGGTGTTTCAATCCGCAGGCTCGCGAGAGCCTGATCATTAAATATAAATTAAAGCAGCGAGATGTTATGGTTTCAATCCGCAGGCTCGCGAGAGCCTGATCTTTGCGTAGTTATATAGTACGCTATATCCAATAGGTTTCAATCCGCAGGCTCGCGAGAGCCTGATCTGGATAATTTTTCCATCCACGTCCTTATCAGTTAGTTTCAATCCGCAGGCTCGCGAGAGCCTGATCTTCAAACATTCACAAATTCAAAGCATTTACACATTGCATTTCTATTGCAATCAACCAAATATCACAATATTTTTCACCTCTTTATACAAACTATCCTCCAACTCACCCTAAAATCCAGGTGCGAACCTCCCACAGAATTTATGTTCACTTAGGGTTCGCACGGCCAAACCCAGACATATTCTCTCCGTTTTTTCATAAAATCAAGGGCTCATCCACCTGTATTCCACGCCGTACGCCATAATGCTCAACCTTACCATTGTAATGATTACCCAGCGAGTAAAAACGCAAGCTGTCCTTTTCTTCGTCAATTTCCTTCAACAGAAGATGCTTTAGCTTCGCGTATTGCGTTGCATCTACTTGACATTCAAAAACAGAATTCTGCACTCGTGTACCGTAATTTACACATTGCTTAGCTACACGCCTTAAACGTCGCGCCCCTGCGGCTTCAGTAATATTAATGTCATAGGTTATCAGTACGAGCAAATCCATCACCTCATTTCCATAAGAACGGCGGATAGGCATCTAAATCTCCTCGCAGATACCGGGACAAAAGCATGGCCTGCGAAAAAGCTACCATCCCCCATTGAACCCTTTCTTTCAAGTAAGGATGCGTAAGCGTCTCCTGTTTTCTCTTTTGCCAAGCAGACAAAAAAGCTTTTCTCGCGTCATCTGTCATAAAAACAGCGCCATTTTCTTTTTTCTGAAAATCTTTTTCTGTGAAAATGCCAAGATTTATCTGTGTTACCACGAATCGGTCTGCCAGCGGCGCCCGTAGCTCTTCAAGCAGATCAAGAGCTAACGACGCGCGCCCAGGACGCATCGTATGAAGGTATCCAACCGCCGGATCTAACCCCACCGTTTCCAAAGCGCCTGCAATCTCGTTTCCCAACAGAGTATATGCGAAAGATAACATTGCATTCACCGGGTCCAGCGGCGGACGGCGGGTTCTTCCATCAAAAACAAACACGCTCTCATTTCGCAGAATCATCTGCGAGAAAACTCCGAAATATGCTTTCGCCGCGATTCCTTCAATTCCCATCAGTTCACTCCGGTTTTTGGCATTTTCCAGATTAGTCAGAGATCCGCACATTTGGCTGACAGCAGCATTAATCTTATCTTGATCTATCCGCATTGGGTGGTCACGTTTCACCCGCTCCAGGCACCACCTCCCATTATAAATTTTTCCCAGCAGGAATGATTTGGCGATTGTGAGGGACTGTATTTCATCTGCCGCTCTGGCATACTGTGTCTCCCGCAACAGAACATTGCCGCTCACTGGTCCGGCAATCCGCGCAAGGAACCGGCCATGCTGTGTCAAAAAACAAAGACCGATTCCCTTTTCCGCACAAGCTCCCATCAGAGCAGGGCTGACCCCTTTATAACCGAAACATACTATTCCTTCAAGATTATGAAGAGGAATACGGCCCAATTCACTTTGATCCTGCAGCAGTACGATATTCTCTCCGTCCAGCGACAGATATGCGTCCGGCGTTGTTACATATAAAGTATTCTGCAGCTTCCTCATACCTCATCCTCCTCATGGAACGCTCTATGGATATATTCTGAAGCCGAAACCTGTTTCGTTAATTTAGGCTGACAGATATCCACAAGAGAGCAGCTTTTGCAGGCTTTCCCCATCTTTGCCTTCGGCGTGCGCCCCTTTAACATCAGTTGTTGCATCTCCATAACAGAATCTTTTACCTTTTGCCGCAATTCCTCTGTCAGGAGAACACGCTGCCGGCGTTTGACTTTTCCATAATAGAGAGCAGCTTCCGGAATATTGGTGACAAACATTTCTTCCAGACACATAGCCTGTGCACATAGCTGCAGCGCATCTGCCCCCTGTATATCCGGCTGCCCAAGCTTGTATTCTACTGGATACAGCCTCCATCGCCCATCCCGTCCTTGAATCGGGACTCCGTTCTCGTCCTTATACAATTCTACCATGTCACATACGCCGGTAATTCTCAGTTCCTGGGAGCGGACAGGCATCCCGCGGGACAGCAGTACAGAACCTCTCGCTTCCGTAAAACTGTCATCGTGCACCCGTTCATGCATAAAATGTCCTTCCAATGTAAGTGCATTTTCTTCCCAGAGCTGTTCAATATGAACCAATGCCCAGCGCCTGCGGCAAAATTGAAAATGTTTCAGTCCTGAAATCATTAAAAAATCCGAATCATCATTCGCCATCCAACACCTCTGGAACCAGACCCTCCAAATCCTCTGTACTCACCGAAACACGTCCCTGTGCATCACAGGAAACCTGAAGTGTCCGATGTACCTTAGCTGACGAATACTGACCATTGGCACAATTGTGTTCCCACCATATCAGCTTTACAACCTCCATGCTCCCGGCCGGACGTGCGGATGTCTCATCATTACAGAATAAAGTTCTCAGCGCCTCTTTTAAAGCCTCCCCATCTTCTTCACTAAAGCCTGTCTTATCTGCAAGCTGGACATTAACTGCACCATAAGTAACATAAACCCCAAAATCCACGCGGTGCTTCATTCCCATCGTATCCGGTCCCTTTTTATCCGGATCCTTCCCGGTTTCCAGATTCACTGATTTTGTAATCTGGGAGCTGGTGACATTAACTGGATCTATACTAAAGGCAGGCTGAATACTGACAGGTCCGCGAATTCCGATTGATACAGCGTCTGATTCTTCTTCCTCTTTTTTTCCTTTTTTAAATGCAAAAACCTGGCCGAATGCCCTGACATCATACCATGTTTCACACGCCAGTCTGGCATAATCCTCCCTGGTCTTCTTTCCAGCCTTCATGTCTTTCATGCACGCCGCCAGTACAGGTTCATTGTCCGCTCTATCTTTTAAAGATCGGAATATATCCCCCTCTCTGCGGCGCTCATCGGATTGAACAAAAATATTCTGGCCTTCGTCCAACAGGCGATTACGAAGTTTACGCTTCAGACAAACATCCGAAACCTCTCCCAATCCTTTATATGTAGTTCTCGGACGATTTCCATCCAAAGGGTCCCCATTTGGATTTGCATTTTTAACAGTGAACACCAGCGCAAAATCAATTTTCTTTTTCAAAGACTCCATCATCATTTCTCCTTTTATTTATTTTTCTCCTCATAGTAACCATGCAGATAAATACTTCCCAAAGGGATATCCGTATTCCAGCCGCACTGCTTCATTTGTTGTTCCAACTGTTCCAAAGCAGCCCAATTTTCCCCTGAACGGTTTCCTCCATATCGCTGATACGGTTTTAATTTAACTTTCAGATTCTCCCATGTAGATGACGGTTTCCGGGAAAATACCGTCATAAAGCGCAATTCATTCGTAGAACGTCTGTCTATATCTCCTTCCTCGCAAGCGAAACGGTTTTTCTCCATCCGATCCGCAATCCCCAGCAGCCGTCCATACCGGACACTTCTCGAATCCTCTGCCGTCTCCCAGGTCTGCGGTAGTCTGGAAAACTGTGTCTTCTGATAAAAAGTCTGGCGCATACAATAATATCCATGCAGATAGCTGCCGTCCAACGGCTCTGTTGATACCCGTTCAGCTTGAGAAAACTGCATCTCTGTAAACCCAATCAATCTCTGGTAATACTCAGCCCTTTTTCCTAATTTTATCAAATAAGGCAGCAGTTTGTCATGAAGTCTTCCCCAACTTTCATAGGGCTTTGCCGCAAAAACAGACATCATCTGTATCGCATTGGTCATGCCCGCCCGTTCCCCCTCACTGGCTTCCTGCTCCGCCACATCAGCAACCGCCAACAAGCATCCGTACAACTCAGAACGCCGTCTCGGAAGTGCATATATGACGGTTTCCCCAGTCTCTATTTTTTTTTCAGGTTTCCATTTTTGGTAAAACATTTGTCTCTGACTGGAAAATCCCAGCAAAAATTCCAGCGAAAGCTCCCTACGCCCGTATCTGTTCTCTTCCAGGAATTGTTTTTCAATTTCTCCAAAAAGAATCTGATACCATTTGCTGTCCGGACCCAGGTTTTTAAAACACGGAATCAATTTCTCATGAATCTTCGGCCACGTCTCAAACGGACATTGCACAAATTTTTGCATAAGCCGTACAGCATTTGTCGGATAATCCCGTCCCTTATCCGTTGATTTCTCTTCCATAAAATCCGCTGCTGCCAAAAGACGGCCATATAAGTAATCCCCATTTTTTGAATCAACCTCCAGCATCGGGGTGAATACCGGGCAATCCTCCATCCGTCTGCGCGTTTGAAAACAAGATATCATTGCACACGCGGTGTCAACACTGTTTTCCCATGCAGTTCGGGACCACTGCCGGTCTTTCCCGCTGACAAATGTAAGAGGCGCGCATACCCTGTTAAATGCACCGCGGACAACATCTATTGGAAACGGCTGCTCATCCGCAATACAGGCAAGAATTCTGGAGTGCAGTCCACGCATCAATTTTGTGTGGGATTTCTCACATTTTTTATCTTTTTTAGCCGTATTCACCGCATCGATTCCCATAACAGCAACGGCAATCTGCTCTGGATTGGGAGAGGCAATCTCCTTAGTTTTGCTTTTTCGTGAATAGCTCCACCAGCAGCAATCCCTATACCACGCTTCTAAACGCTTTACATATTCATTTCCGGAACACTCCTGATAATAAGTGACCGACATTCTTCCGTCCGTTGCCGCCTCCAATCCTAATATCACTGCACAATTTATCCGATGAGGATTATAAGCATGAAGTCTGCTATCATAACCGCCAGCCGCATCCCTCACTTTCTTGGCATAACCTTCAAATGTATCGATGACTGGCCCGGAATCATCTTCTTCCTCTTCCTCTGCTTCCATAAACCCATTTTTTTCATCAATCGGAACCTTCATGACCGCCCCGTTTGTATTCCAAACCACCCATGTCATACCGTATTTCTGCATTCCCTGGCGCGCTATGAGCCAAATCAGCGCATTATGGGCACGCACAGAAGCCTCATAGCTTACCACCGCCGCACTGCGATCCTCAGCGAAACGTCCCTTGTACTGAAATGGGAATTCATTATCCTTCGCTGAAATCAATTTTGCATTTCCCTGAAGCTTCGGATGGTTCTCCATAGCAGGAAGTATTTTACCTTCCACATAGCAAAACGCTCTGGCTCCTGGCAGTTTATCCGCTAAATACCGCTCCCATGACTGTTTGACATCGGTTCTGAGCCAAAGATCATCGGCGCTTTCATCCTGTGTTTGGACAGAAAAACAGACCATGGCCTTTGTGTCTTCCCCTGTTCCTTCCCGCCTTTCCACGTTCTTATAATATTTCAGTTTCAAATTGGGCTGTGATTCCAAATCGGTAAGCAGAGTATGCCCCTCCAGGTATGTATACACCACACGGAGGCAGGCGGGCGCGTCTGGCTGCTCACACCATGCATTCAACTGTCCCATATACTGACTGAACCTTTTTGAATTTTCATCCTCAAAAATCAGATATTTCAGCTGTTCTACCAGGGGAAAAGGCGCTCCATTGTCACCTGTACGGCTCTCTGCCTGCGGCGTGCTGGGAATTTCCAAAAATTGGGATTCATTCATCAGCTCGTCTGCCGATACAAACCGCCCTTCCCGCGATAGTACCACATGGTATTTTACCCTTTTGCGCACAAATCCCAGCGGAACAAGCTTAACCGCTTCTTTCGATTGATCACAGACAACACCGGCATCATATGCCTCGCACAATTTCTGCATCCAACTCATAGGTTCCTCCTTCCCAGGCAAACTCCTGCTGCAACGCCTCTTCCTCCAAACCGCTGAAATTGCCATACTTTTTACCAAATTTCTTCGCTTTCATTGGACGGATATTCCGCTTCATCTCTTCCGGTATCTCTTCCGGGGGATGGAACAGAATCACTCCATTTACCATTTTCGGTCTCCAGAATCTGGCGGCCAGCATATCCCGGCCAGTCTCATCCGGATAATCAAACCCATGAAACATAACTCCAAATTCCAGTTCACCATAATGGTCATAATAGCCTTCACCTTTGCCAAATTCACAGGGTTCCACATATCCCTGGCATTCTCTCGTTCCCAAAAAAATATCTCTGCGCCCCCCCTTCCTCACCATACGCGTTGCAATATTGTGGTGCTTGTTCTCATTAAAATCCTCTTCCAGTTCCGCGCGACGATTCTCATTAAGAATAAAATGTGCCCGAACCTGATAGGATACATCTGCCAGATAGGTATAGACCGACAGCGTATTCTTTGACGCCACATAGCTGATGGGACGGACATTTTTAGACTCTGTGCGGATTGGTTTCATAACCCGAACCTCATCCACCATCCATATAATTGATGGTTTCCAATAGATGCTCTCCGTGATTCCTTTCAGCGCCTGATAGGTTGGAAGCATATAACTGAACTTTTCTCCCCCCATTCTGGCAATCGGATCACTAAACAGCGCATAGTTGCCCCATACGCAGTACTCAATCTGATTTCTGATTTTCAATATTGCAGCCCTCCTTTACGTCATAATCTAAACTATAAGCTCTATCATTTCCTGCGGCGTTATCTTGACTCCTGCCCACGGATCATAATATTCGTCCTTTAAAATTATCACTCCGGTCTCGCCCAGAGAATATAAAGCTTGTTCCCCGTTCAGCCGGTCAAAAATATGTTCATATAAATTTACACTGTATTGTTGGACTTCTTTTAAGAGAGTAATTTCCTCGCAAAGCGTATGACGATTTCCCAATTTTTCTATCAAACCCTTTCCTTTTCCATAGGGAACAATCACACTTTTTGTTTTCTGGTCAATGACCTGAAAAACTTTCCCCGCCGTTCGAAAGCTCTGATAGAACCGTTTACTTAAATCAGCCAGCGGATTGTCCTCCTCCCGCAAATTCCCGGCCACGCACCGACATTGACAATTCCTTGACAGCATTGTAACCAAATCCGAGTTCCACTTTTTATATGGATAATTTTCAACCGCTTTTGTACATATCTCCTCTTTGGCGAAATATTTTTTTATCATCTCCGGATTTCCCAGCTCATCCGGATTTTCCACATAACGAAGCAGGCTCATGCTGAATTCCTTGCCTTTCTGTATATCCGGCAAAGGCCCCAAGCTCTCCTCAGTAAGATTCCATATATACACCCTTCCCGTATCCTCTTCACAGTTGCGGTTACAGCGCCCTGCTGCCTGAATCAGGTTTGGGATACCTGCCCAACTGCGGATTACAATTGGAAAACTCACATTGATTCCCGCCTCAATCAGGGCTGTAGATACACAACAGACCAGCTTTTTCCCTAACAGCCAGGCTTTAATCCAACGCAATATCTCCTTCCGATGCTCCGGACACATAAGCGTGCTCAGGTGTACACTCAATATCTCGTCCTCCCTACAGCCTTTGGCACATTCTTTCAGCTCCTCATCCGAAAGTCCCTGCCGTATTTGCACCTGCTTATAATTTAAGGCATTCAGCCGGTCAGAAATACCCCGGAAAATATTAAAGGCCGCATCCTTAGTATTTACAATCGCCAGCACAGAGGTTTTCTCCCGGATAAACACCGCGATGTCATCGGCAGCATCCTGATAAGTACGCGCCTTCGTCTGTGGAATATAGCGCACCCTCTTTAAATCCTGATACAGCGCGGCCACATCCGGCACCAGTTCCTTCGTATCTAATTCAAGATTCGGCTGCGTCGCCGTACAGAGCAGCACTGTGCAGTTACAATACTGTACAAGGAATTGAAGCGCCCGCTTAAAGAGTTCCCGGCATTTTTTCGGAAGCGCCTGGATTTCATCAAAAATCAGGACTGAGTTTGCAAGGCGGTACATTCGCCTCGCCTTGCCGTTCCCATTCTTAAACAGTGTATCTAAGAACTGTACCAGACTGGTCAAAATAATGTCGCTTTCCCAGCGTTCTGTCAACCTGCGATAATGTTTCTCCTCTGTTTCATCCTCCGGTATGATATTGGAATGATGCTCTAAAATGGATGGGTAGTCAGAAAGTGCCTCCCGGATGTCTCCTGAATTTTGGTCCAGGATTGTGTTCATGGGGATGAGATAAAAAATTCTTCGCTGTTCGTTCTTTTTAGCCTGGGTAAGTGCAAATCGCAAGCTGGAATAAGTCTTACCGCCGCCGGTAGGAACCGACAATGTGTAGATTCCTGGCCCATACTCTCCCGCAGCCCTGCACCAGCCCGATATGTCACCCCTAATTTGGGCCAATCTGCCTTCTTTGGGGAACTTTTCTATATAAGCTTCGAGTTTAATCAGAAGCTTATCCCAATCGGGTTGAGCTTCACATGACGTTTCAAATGGATTGGCATCATATTCAAAGCACGCGGAATCCCATCTGTCCGCATCCACGAGAATACTCAGCAGCAGTCGGGCAAACATTCCCCAGTTAAAGGAACGGCTGTCCAGCCCAAATTCCTTCAACTCCTTATATGCCTCTGCAAATAGCTCGTCCAATTCCTCCTCTGTTGCCACTTCCACGTAAAAATTAGCCACTGCCTCCCTATAATCATTCTCCGACTGTTCTCTCAAACCGTTTAAATAGGGGGAGTCTCCGGAATCTGACAGACAATCCGGCAAACCGGCATGATGACCATAAATACATAAAGAAATCAGCTGAGCCGCCTGCCTTTTCTCCGGATCAGTCTCCCTCTCCCACCATCGCCGATGAACATAAAGCGCACCCAGGCCAGCATGATTGGGATGTCCGCTTCCGGTGCCACGAAGATAACTCATCCAATCTGCGGTTCCTTTTCCCAAATCATGCAGCAGCCCTATTAATCTGGCCATCTTTCCCAACCTCAGCTTTTCAGCAGCCTGGAAACATAATCCCGCCACATGAACGCTGTGTTCTTTCCAGTCCTGCTCTTGTCCATCATCTCTTCTATGAGCAATCATTGTTAATTACTCCTTTTCCGCTTATCTATGTTTCTCATTATACTCCATCAGCTATAGATTTTCAATATATCTTTTTAACTCGAGTATAATTTAAATTAAATTTGATTTTATTCTTCAATTATGATATCATCTATGATGTCAAGACTTCATGCGGCGCTTGCGGATTGAAACGAGTTTAAAAGAGATATATACAAAAAACCCCCTTATCTAAAACTTTAGCCCAGTGCCTTTTGTTTTAAATAAGGGGGATTTTTCTGTCTCATATCGATAAATAAAATAAGGAGTTCGCAATTCGGCGTACTAAATAACAGCTATATCCTTATTTTTAAAGACATAACTGCAGTTCCGCGGTCTTATCTACCTTCTGCACTCACTAATCAAAGTCTGGCTGTTAAGTTTCCCCAGCTCTTCCCCCTAACGGAATACCATGGATTCCAATTCATCCAGCTCCCCGTATCCACCTCCTCTGCTTTTGAACTGATACAGTCCATACGGTATCCCAGTTCTTCCAGTCTACTATGGACTCCTTTTATACAGTAGTTGCAAATTTCTTCCGCCTCCTGTTCATTTTCATCGTAACAAGAAAACTCATACTCCACCCTTACCTTGTAGCCGTCCAGAAACCGCAGCGTCAGATCGCTGGTGATATACCCCTTAAGGCTTTCATCATTTAAGAATGCGGTCTGGATGTCATGTTTAATCTTTTCCTTCATCCCTTCATACATCAGGCGGTTACACTCCCTATCATCAAATCCTGTATGAAGAGTTATGGCTGTGTTTACTATATAATCATTCAATTCATGGCTCACCATCCTTTTTCGGTGTATTGACTGTGAGGATTCCGACTAATTAACAATTTACCCTTTTACTGCTTCATTGACATCCCAACCAAACCACCCTCCTCGCCTTCCCATGCAGGATGAGACGGGTGTTCACCCTGCTGCTGAATCTCATCTGTCTTTTGTGCAGACACCTCGTCCAGAAAACCTCCCAGCCGATTCGGAACATAATCAGACAGCCAAGTGCCCCCAAACGTCTCATGGCTCTTAATTCTCCATATCGCCAGCTTTCCAAGATCGAGTTTCACATCCTCAAACGGAAACAGCAGGTTGGTCAATCCCTCATGACAAAATGACTTCACATGTTTAAACTCTGTCCCTTCCAATAAAATGCCTTCCTGTGTTAACAGTTCGTTGATTCCGTCTACCCACTCCTGCGCATCCCCTCCACAGCCCTGGAGGATCAGTC
>ENA-OWPD01000498-OWPD01000498.1-human-gut-metagenome-genome-assembly--contig:-NODE-498-length-45323-cov-43.005501_pt1 | contig 45323 bp, 41 predicted proteins | sample MGYA00248262_ERZ651842 | MGnify/ENA primary metagenome ERZ651842 (study PRJEB26924, sample SAMEA4378253) | human gut metagenome | biome: human gut; feature: human-associated habitat; material: faeces... | reverse complement strand
CGTACGTAACTTTCAATTCAGTAAATCATAGGAGAAGTAAGCTGATATATATTTAGGCTCTTATTTTAACAGGTAGGGGGGATTATATATAAGTACCTATACTTTATTGCGTGCCTATGTATTACTATGCACTATAATAGAAAGGAGAGTATTATACTACTATATAAAGATATGCTAAGTAGTAATATCAAAGAATGAGTATTGTTTATTTTTTTACCTTGTTTATTATGACTAACTTTGGATATTCTTAAAAATCAAGAACTGCCTGTTTGTCAATGGTTCAACTCCTTGAATTATATGTAAATCAAACAGGTCATATTTACATTTTCCCACACTTCCATTGGGAAAATTAACTCCCATATTTAAAATTGCGAACTGCTATATCCCTTGTATTAGACAAGAATTTAGAAGTTCCACAAAAAAAGCCGCATTTGACTGTTTTTAGACGTACAGTCGCTTGCGGCTATTTTTGTATTCAGTTGACTAGATAGAAGTCTTTGTACTTTTAAACTCTTAAAAATCGATTGTATAAGATGCAGATGTTGATGTATTAGAACTTCCAACATTATTGCTTTTACTTTCCTTTAGTGTAAAAGGTTCATCACCTTTACAGACATAAATATAAACAGTAGGCCATCCACCTCTAGCTGTAATATTTGTTCTAAATCCTTTAGAAACAGGGCCGTAAGTTTGCGACCAACTTCTCTGTTTACTAGTCGCAATAGTTTCACTTCCTTTGCCTGTTGAAACAGTAATGGATTCGAGATTATATTTCATCGCTCCTTTTGCTTCATATTTGACATAATAAACTGTGGAATCTTCACTTCTCTCTGAATCATCTTTATCACAACTCGCAAAACTAATAATGCAGAAAGACAATAAAAGTGTCTCTAATAAAAAACTTATTCTCATTTTACAAAAAAATAAATATTCGTACATCTATATAAGCATAAATCAACATTGCAAATATACATTTTTTTAGAAAATGTTGAATGTAAATTACTGTTTTTTCTTTCAATTGCACAAAGATTAGTTACAATACAAATTATATAAGCTTCATACATACATGAGCATTTCTGTAGCTTCTTGTCGCTTTGGCTCTATATTCAAAAGAGCTCTTTTAAAATACTCCCAATGCGGTTCTAGTGGGAGAGTTGGAAATCTTTTAGGGAAAAGAATATCTTTCATATAGGCTTCAAATCCCATAGGTGAATATTTCTTATCTTCAATAAGCTCTGCATTATACATACTCCACCAAGTCTGTATATTGGGGGTACACATAGCAAGTCCATCGCATTGCACAGATTTACCTTTTCTATTAAACTCGTATCTATCTGGTGGTACTGCTCCCTTATCTATACAATACCTGTATAGAGCATTATATACTTTATCTTCGAGGGTATTAGTTAGATTGAGTAAAAATGAATCTTCTAAAATAATATATCCACGTGGTATAGGCTTTATTAATTTTAGTTTTTCACATTCATTTAGTTGTCGCTTAACTTTATCCCTGCTCATCTTTAAATTATCTGCTATCGATGATATATTTGCTTTTTCCTTTCTACAATTGGGAGTATAAATCTTAGTAGTACCTATGTCACATAAACAAGCAAGACGGATTAAAAAGCCTTTTATTTCGTTCTCAATATCTGTCCTGTATATAAACTGTGGATTTAAAAAGTAGAATCTTTCGGGTTCATGGAAATAGTATAAATTCTTCTTCCGTTTATCTCCCTCATAAGGTACACCAAGAACTTTATCAATTTCTTTTTTATCCTCTTCATTATTGGGATTCAAAGTTTTTATGGATAATATTGATTTATATTCTTTCAATTTGCCAATATAGCCCTCAACTGTACTTTCAGATAAATTTAGTTCTTCTTGCATCTTTTTCTCGCCAATAGCGGAAGCACATTCTTTATTGCATTTAGTCCGTATATAATAAAGTAATAATACTTCCATATTGGCACTTTTACTTTGAGGAATACGTATCAGGTCTTTGTTTACCGTTATATATTTCATCAGTAGCTATGAAGTCGTGGTTATCAATCAAAACAATCTCCTGTTTTTCTTTTTCTATCTTCCTGTATCGTGAAGTACCAAAAAATATCTTAGCTTCTTTTCTATTCTTAAAAATTATTCCTGTTGGTTTGTGTAGTATCATATATAAAATACGAAAAACGGGGTGTACCCCTATGGATATTAGTATATTTTGTATTAGTATATTATCCTTGAGTATCTGACACTTTGAAAAACGAGAATCTGACACTTTATAAAAATCTTGTTTAGTTTGCAACCGTACTAGGAAGTATATCGTATTGGCAACGGGATTACTTTGGTCATTAAAATAGATACCTCTTTTTCTTACTAATTTTCTGTACTTGTGATTGCCAAAGAATATTTTGGTTTCTTTTTGTGTTGTAGAGTTTAATTTTGCAGATAGATTCCTAATCCCTGTTTTCCCTAATCAAATAATTGTTTAGAGGTAAAATATTTACACGGATATTTGCCGTTGTATAGTCTGATGTTCTTGCAAACAATTATATGTAATCCAATCTTTTATATTGTTTTTGATATGCACATTCGTAAAACTCTGTAATTCATTAATAAGGCTTGATACTTTATTCTTGGGTGGTTCTAGCAACTGAATCATCTTATTAGTATTCTTACCTATATTGACCTGCTTTGGCTTGCAACGTCTTATGAAGTCAACCATTTCATCCAAATCAAAATCCATAATTGGCTCAACTGTTACATAGGTATCTATGTCTAAATCTGCTATATCTTCCATAGCTTTTACTCTATCTTCGATTTTTGGAGAACATTGCATCACATCTTTATAAAATCTATTTGTTTCAATTGTAGTACAAACAGTTGAATATTTAAACACTGGATGTTTAATAAATTCCAATATCCTCTTTGGATTTTTAGATTGGAATAAGTATCTATTGCTAAAGAATAGTGTATTACATGCAGCATTACAATAATCCAATGTCTTGACTATCCAGCTATTCGGAATGTCATTGGCAAACAAGTCTATGCCACTCCCCACAAATATGAAATTGTTACTTCCTAAATCTGTTCTAAATTCATTATAATCCAATCTAGGTTCATTAGCAAATTCATTGTGCCTTATATCCTTTTTCATATAACAATATCTACAATTATGGAAACAGTCGCCTTTTACTGTATTCCATGTGTGCGTTACAAATTCATACATTTCTCCACCAGCTTTATTTAAGCCCATAATTATTGCTGTTTATATTCTAAGTTAAAATCTGTATGTCTTGAAAATCTGTACTTGTGGTGCATAATATATAGTATATACCTTCTTCTTTATCTGTTTTCTAGTCTTAATGTAGCCGTTCAAACTAGCCCACATACCGATGTGTACCTTGTTATCTGAAACTCCATGTAACAATGCTTTTTTTCTGATTTCTTCATAGGTGAATGTTTGCATAGTAGTGTTTTAAATAAAAAATGGTGATAAAATAGTGTATCTTTTATGCTTGTGTTATCTTATATACTATTTGTAATATATTAATACAAAGGTACTAAGTTTTTAGGGAGTGACCTAATACTAGTACCACAAACTGAAAAAATCGACTAGAAGTATTCATATAGTGAAAAAAGTTCACTTAGCAATTAGACGAACTCTATTTTAATATTACCATTTCGCTCTTATCTTACAATTCTATTTTATCAAGCACATCTACCATATTAGGTAATTCATTGTAGTAATCCTTCACATCCGCACTCTTAGGAATATTCAATTCCAATATCCCTAATTCCGATAAGTTATTAATAAACATTTGATATGCTGTAACATCATTCTTGAGCTTTCCTATTTGTTCTAACATTGGACGTGCACATAACAGTTTATTAATGGCAACCTCTTTTATTGTATCATCACAAAATAACTCTTTAGCTCTTTCCAAAACTTTTGGAAGTCTTTTTCTATCCTTAATAATAGACATAAGCTCGTTTATTTCATCATCTAATCCATATATATCTATTCCTTTCATTAATAGCGGAAATAACTCATTTACTTTATCTAAAGCAAATACATAATTTAAAATACCTTCTATATCAGTTGGCACATCATTAGCTATCGGGATTTCTTTCGTTATTGGTGTTTTCTTTGATGACTTTATTTGATTAGCTTCATTTTCAAGAATGACATTCGCTGCATCATTAGATGTTAACTTAACATATTTTTGAAAAGACTCAACATCATTATGTCCTGTAATTTTCATTATAAGATGAGCGTCAAATCCACGTAACAACATATTACAAATAAATGAACGTCTTGCAGTATGGGTCTTTATCAGTTTATAAACAGGAACTTGCTTCTTAGTTACTTCATCACCTCGGTGTTCCACTATGGTATGCAGTCTTGTTATACCAGCCTTTTCTCCAATCTTTGTCAAATAATTTAAAGCCGTCTGATTGGTAAATATAGGAAATTGGTTTTCGTACTTGGCTAGTATCTCTTTAGCTATTGGCAATAATGGTACAGATACCTTATGTTTTGTCTTTTCTTGGATAATCTCAATTATATTTCCATTATCCTTCATTATTCCCTCATTTATTGACTGTGTATCTGTAAAACGCTGACCTATCCAACATTGCAAAACAAACAAATCTCTCACCTGTTCTTCTTTACCAGAGAGTTCCAAAGCATATATCTTACTTATCTCTTCCTCTGTAAGAAATATATCATTGCTATCACCTTCTTTACTTCTAGGCTTCTTATATTTATCAAGGTTAGATTCGTGAATATCAATCATTCCTTGCTGCTCTGCTCTTTTAAGAATACATATTATCTTCTCTACCTTATTACCAACCGTAGTAGTTTTCGTTGTTTTACCTTTACCCACATCTTTATTAAGAAGATAAAGTTCATATCCCTTAATTAAAGGTAGGTTTATGTCACTGAAACTGATAGGACATCTACCTGTCTCATTCAAAAATATTTCAAAGAACTTTATTTGCTTTATGTAATCAGCTCTTGTACTTTCACCTATATTCTTATCAGCAATTATAGCATTGCGTAACCAATGTATAGCATTTTCAGTTTCTTGCTTCTTTACCATAGTATCTTTATATATAAACTTTCGTAATAATTCTACTCCCTGCTCCATTTCGTTGGGATGTTGACAAAGATAGTATTTATATTCGACAAAACTTGCTTTTAATTCTGTCAACTTTTCATTAGTTATAGTGTTATTCCTATTATCAAGTTCGGATAGCCTACAACTAATGTATGCTTCTTGTTTTTCTTCATTCCAATGCTCTGGATATACTTTAACACCCGTAGAGAGTTTAACCTGCTTCCCATTTATTCGACATACCAAATAAATATTAGTAGGCTTATTTGCCTTAGGCTTTCTCAAATGAAACCTTGCTTGTACTTCATTAAAAAAATACTGCTCTTCCATAACCTCGTTCTTCAAAACGGTTCTTCAAGTTGGTTCTTTAAACTCGTTCTTCAAATTGGTTCTTTAAAGGCTAAAAAGTTAATTAAATGAAGAAGTATCCCCTTTTGAAACACCGTAGAACGCGGCTTCACCACCTCGGTGAAGAGCAAAAAAAAATGGGGCTTTTCACAAAGCTCCATTTTTCAGTTTTCAATAGGTATTAGTTTTTTTTTAAGGTAAAAAGATTGTTTTCAGGATAACGGTGCAAATATAGTCGCTTTTACTGATACTCTCCAAATTATAAAACATGTCATATAACATCTTTTTGAAATTTCTTTGGATTTATTATCATTTGACGCAAAACCGCCCATAACTTGTCCGTTACAAGGGACAAATATAGGATTATTTTCTAAGTAGCCCTAATTTTTGTTTAAAAACATGCAAAAAATTACGATTTCGGGTAGTTTTCGTCCACTTTTCCGCTATGTTTTAAGACTTTCGCATCAATAAAGAAGACTATTTCTTCGGCTATATTAGTAATATGGTCGCCCGAACGCTCCAGTTTGCGGAACACGCCAACCAAGTCAACACAAGTATGCGCCGTCTCCGGATGTTCACGGATATAATCTGCCAGGATGCCTGTGGCTTCCGCATTGATATCATCCAGCAAGTTATCTTTGCCGAATACCGCCGTTGCCATTTCAATATTCTCTTCGTTCAAGGCACGTTTTGCCAGTTCCAGCATGGACAATACCTCTGCCTGCATCTCTCCCAAACGCAGACGAGCCAGCAAATCGGCGTCCAGCACCGGTTCTTTACAGCGAATAACGAAACGGGCTATCCCTTCCGCAAAGTCTCCCAGACGTTCCAGATTCGTATTGATTTTCAGCATTGCCAGCACAAATCGGAGATCAATCGCCACCGGATTATACAATGCAATGATATCCTCTATATCACTGTCGATCTTCAGTTCAAAGGCATTCACCCGACGTTCGCGAACCATTACCTGTTGTGCCAGTTCCTTGTCAAGTGTCATGACTGCTTCCCCTGCACGGTCAAGCTGATTGTACACCAGTGTCCACATTTCATCCACTTCTTTCTTCAATAGAATGAGTTCCGATTCTATAAACTTTACCATAGTCTATTTATATATAAATGATTAATATTCTCGTTTTTCACAAACACTCCGGTAGCACTTAGCCGAAACGTCCTGTGATATAATTCTGGGTAGCCTCTTTCTCAGGGTTGGTGAATATCCTTTTCGTATCACCATACTCTACCATCTCTCCCAAGTAGAAGAAAGCCGTCTTGTCACTGACACGTGCTGCCTGCTGCATATTGTGAGTTACGATCACGATTGTATAGTCCTTCTTCAGTTCATGAATCAATTCCTCTACTTTGGCTGTAGAAATAGGATCGAGCGCGGAAGCCGGTTCATCCATCAACAGTACCGAAGGAGATACCGCCATGGCACGGGCAATACAGAGACGTTGCTGCTGTCCGCCGGATAAAGCATAGGCAGACTCTTTCAGTTTATCTTTCACCTCATCCCAAAGCGCAGCCCCTTTCAGCGTCTCTTCTACCCGCTGACGGATGAAAGCGTTATCTTTCACTCCATTGACGCGAAGCCCGTAAGCGACATTCTCGAATATGCTTTTCGGGAAAGGGTTAGGCCGCTGGAAAACCATGCCCACATTCTTGCGAAGCTCGTCCACTTCCACCCCTTTGGCATAAATATTATGCCCGTCAATCCGGATTTCACCTTCCAGACGGGTAGCGGGAATCAAGTCGTTCATCCGGTTGAAAAGACGAAGGAAAGTCGATTTACCACATCCCGACGGTCCGATAAAGGCAACTACAGACTTTTCTTCAATCTCCATGCTGATCCCTTTCAAGGCATGAAAATCACCATACCAGAAGTTTACATCACGCGCATCTATTTTTATTGTATCCATATACTTATCAATTCGTTTTTACTCTTTTCTCGAAATATTTTCTCAATGCATTTGCCAGCAGATTAACCAGAAGGATAATCACAATCAGTACCAAAGCCGTACCATAAGCCAACGGCAACTGCGCTTCCATATCCGTTCCGCTGGTCGAAATCACATACAGGTGATACGGCAGCGCCATACACTGGTCCAGAATACTCGTCGGCAACTGCGGCAGGAAGTAAGCGGCACAGGTAAACAGAATCGGTGCCGTCTCGCCTGAAACACGTCCCAAAGCAAGGATTAATCCCGTAATGATGTTCGGCATCCCCATCGGAAGAATCACATGCCAGATCGTCTGCAATCTGGTAGCCCCCAATGCCCTGCTTCCTTCACGCATACTGTCGGGAATCGCTTTCAATGCCTCCTCCGTAGTACGAATAACCAAAGGTACGCAAAGTAAACCTAACGTCAAAGAACCCGCCAGAATACTGTCACCAAAGCCCATATAATTGACAAACAGCGCCATACCGAACAGACCGAAAACGATAGAAGGAATACCGCTCAGATTGTTCGTCATCACTCGTATAAAACGTACCAGCTTCCCTTTCGGAGCATATTCATTCATATAGATTCCACTCATCACTCCCACTGGAAAAGCGAAAAGCGCACTGCCAACCATCAGATAGAAAGTACCGACAATAGCCGGCCAGATACCTCCACCGGTCATCCCGTCCGTAGGTGCCGAAGTGATGAACTCCCAACTGATAGCGCCCGCTCCCTTATATATAATGAAACCGAGAATCGCAAACAAAATCAACACTATGCAGAGACTCAACAACCGGAAAATTCCGAAAGCCAGCCTCTGAGAACGGTGTTTCGCTTTATTATTACTTCGTATTTCCATATCACTTGCTACGTTTTATTCCTTTAGAAGAGATATACTCCACGCTAAAGTTGATGATTAATGTTATAAAGAACAGTACGACACCCAACAGGAACAACGCTTCGTAGTGCGGTCCTCCTGCCGGAGCTTCTCCCAGTTCCGCCGCAATCGTTGCCGGAATCGTGCGGAGCGGTTCGAGAATTGTTGTCGGTATCACTGCGGCATTACCCGTTACCATCAATACTGCCATCGTCTCTCCGATAGCACGTCCGATGCCCAACACCACGCCGGAAGTGATTCCGGAGATCGAATAGGGAATCACGACCTTATATATAGTCTGCCACTGCGAAGCTCCCAGCGCCAGACTTGCTTCCCGCATCGAACGCGGACAATTGCGCATGGCATCTTCGGTAACTGTTATGATAGTAGGCAGCGCCATGATAGCCAGGATGATACTTCCCGCCAAACCGCTCTCCCCTACCGGCAGATCAAAGAATTTCTGAATCAGCGGAACGATGACGATCAGGCCGAAAAAACCATAAACCACCGAAGGAATACCACTCAGCAGCTCAATAATCGGTTTCAGCCAGTTACGCACCTTCGGATTGGCGACCTCAGACATATAGATAGATACCGAAAGCCCGAACGGAAGTGCAAAAAGTATAGCGAACAGACTCACCCACAAGGTACCCGCTATCAACGGCAGAAACCCGAATAAGGCGGCAGGAGTCGCTGTCGGAAACCATTCGGCACCCGCAAAGACATCCTTTACCGAAATGGTATTATCCTTGATAAAATGCACTGCATCGGGCTGCACTATAAATTTCTGCGGGACAAAAGCCACGATACCGGGCGTCTTCTCCACCAACTGCGTGATTCTTTCGCCAGCATACTCGTAAGTCGGCCCCAGTTCCTCCTCCGTATAATACTCCGTGATGTCTTCCAAACGAAAAACCCGGATAGGGAGATCCTCCCCACCGAGTTCTTTCCAATTCGTTATCTCCTCGTCGAAAACGTCCTTTATCTGAGCAGGGCTCAGCGTATTTACCTTATTGCCTTTGTTCAAAGCCAACACGTACCCTTCTTCAATCACCTTGCTATTGAACAGCCCGAAAGCCTCCGTAAACAGGAAAAGCACGATCAGCAGGATTGTAATACTTGTTACGAAACCGCTACAAGTCAGAATTCCTTCTATTATTTTCTCAAAAATCTTCTTCATACCTATTGGTTTTCTGATGCAAAGAAAGCAACTCCTTATTAAGGAGGTGTGACTAACGTTTGAAGGAAGTATTTCAATGCTGTTACATTTGTGTTACAAACATTATTTCTCCCTTATCTGAAACAAAAATGTAATATGTGATTGTTTTATTTGCACCAACAATAAAAAGAATAATTATGAAAGTGAGAAGAAATTTATTAATCGCCCTTTCCCTTCTGTCTCTCAGCGCCAACGCACAGCGTATCAAAGGCAGCGACACCGTATTGCCTGTTGCCCAACAAACAGCAGAGCGATTTATGAATCAGCATCCGGATGCGCGAGTCACTGTCACCGGAGGAGGCACCGGGGTCGGCATCTCCGCACTGATGGATAATACGACGGATATTGCCATGGCTTCCCGTCCGATCAAATTCAGCGAAAAGATGAAAACCAAAGAAGCCGGACAAGAGGTGGACGAGGTGATCGTAGCCTACGACGCCCTTGCCGTAGTGGTGCACCCTTCCAATCCAGTGAAACAGCTCACCCGCCAGCAGCTGGAAGACATCTTCCGCGGAAAAATCACCAACTGGAAGCAAGTGGGCGGAGACGACCGCAAAATAGTTGTCTATTCCCGCGAAACCTCTTCGGGAACTTACGAATTCTTCAAGGAAAACGTGCTGAAAAACAAGAACTATATGGCAGGCAGCCTTTCCATGCCCGCCACAGGTGCTATCATCCAGTCCGTCAGTCAGACGAAGGGAGCCATCGGGTACGTCGGGCTGGCATACGTATCTCCCCGCACCAAAACGCTTTCCGTTTCGTATGACGGAAGCCACTACGCCGCCCCGACAGTGGAGAACGCAACGAACAAGACTTATCCCATTGTCCGCCCCCTTTATTACTATTATAATGTGAAGAACAAAGAGCAGGTAGCTCCTCTGATCAACTTCATTCTTTCGCCCGAAGGACAGGAGATTATAAAAAAGAGCGGTTATATTCCAGTAAAATAAAAAAAATGTCCTACTTTTGTAGCCTATAAATAGAGTTAACATTTTAACGTTATGACAGATATTAAAAACGAAGACACAGGCGATAAGAAAAGCCTGAACTTTATTGAACAGGCAGTAGAGAAGGATTTGAAGGAAGGTAAAAATGGTGGAAAAGTGCAGACCCGCTTCCCGCCCGAGCCGAACGGATACCTTCACATCGGTCATGCCAAAGCTATTTGCCTTGATTTCGGCATCGCTGCCAGACATGGCGGTGTATGTAACCTTCGTTTCGACGACACAAACCCGACCAAAGAGGACGTGGAATACGTAGAAGCCATCAAAGAAGATATTCAATGGCTTGGCTACCAATGGGGAAACGAATACTACGCTTCCGACTATTTCCAGCAATTATGGGACTTCGCCATCCGCCTCATCGAGGAAGGAAAAGCATATATCGACGAGCAAACAGCTGAACAGATTGCCCAGCAAAAAGGTACTCCCACGCAAGCAGGTGTGAACAGCCCGTACCGTGACCGCCCAATCGAAGAAAGCCTGGAACTCTTCAAGAAGATGAACAGCGGTGAGATAGAAGAAGGCGCTATGGTACTCCGTGCCAAAATCGACATGGCCAATCCTAATATGCACTTCCGCGACCCGATCATCTATCGTGTCGTGAAGCATCCGCACCACCGCACAGGTACTACCTGGAAGGCTTATCCGATGTACGACTTCGCCCACGGACAGAGTGACTTCTTCGAAGGAGTAACCCACTCTCTGTGTACGCTCGAATTTGTGGTACACCGTCCGCTCTATGATCTCTTCATCGACTGGCTGAAAGAAGGTAAGGATCTGAACGACAACCGTCCCCGTCAGACTGAGTTCAACAAGCTGAACCTGAGCTACACGCTGATGAGCAAACGCAACCTGCTGACGCTGGTAAAAGAAGGATTGGTGAACGGATGGGACGATCCCCGTATGCCGACTATCTGCGGCTTCCGCCGTCGTGGTTATTCTCCGGAATCTATTCATAAATTTATCGATAAAATCGGTTATACGACTTACGATGCCCTGAACGATATCGCATTGCTGGAAAGTTCCGTACGTGACGATCTGAACAGCCGTGCTACCCGCGTATCTGCTGTCATCAACCCGGTGAAACTCATCATCACCAACTATCCGGAAGGACAAGTGGAGGAACTGGAAGCTATCAACAATCCGGAAGATCCGGAAGCAGGAAGCCACATGATCGAGTTCAGCCGTGAATTATGGATGGAACGCGAAGACTTTATGGAAGACGCGCCCAAGAAATATTTCCGCATGACTCCGGGACAGGAAGTACGCCTCAAAAACGCTTACATCGTAAAATGTACCGGATGCAAAAAGGATGAGAACGGCGTAATCACAGAAGTATATTGTGAATATGACGCGAACACCCGCAGCGGTATGCCGGATGCCAACCGCAAAGTGAAAGGTACGCTCCACTGGGTAAGCTGCAACCACTGCCTGCAAGCAGAAGTACGCCTCTACGACCGTCTGTGGAAAGTAGAAAACCCACGCGACGAACTGGCTGCCATCCGTGAAGCAAAGAACTGCGAAGCTCTGGAAGCAATGAAGGAAATCATCAATCCGGATTCTTTGAAAGTTCTGCCGAATTGCTATATCGAGAAGTTTGCGGCAACCTTGCCTGTGCTCTCATACCTGCAATTCCAACGCATCGGTTATTTCAATATCGACAAAGACTCGACTCCGGAGAAACTTGTATTCAACCGCACGGTAGGATTAAAGGATACCTGGGGCAAAATCAATAAATAAAATTCAGCCCTCACAGGCTACTTAAACATAAAAAGGCAGTGCCAAAAGCCGAATAAGGAATAAATCTATGATATTATTCAGGCACGGATTACACGGATTGCACGGATTTAAAGAGTTCACGTAACTTACAAGCCGCTTCAATCTGTGTAATCCGTGCCTAAACATCTTTTTAGCGCTGCTTTATTCAAATCAAAATAAATCAGAATGGGGAGAAAAAATTCACCGTCCGCAAATAAAGAACTAAACGAGTTAATCGCTCAATATGAAACGGCAAAAGCAGAAAACCGACAACTCTATCTGGACGGAGACCAACTAGCCGACATTGCTGACCGATACGCTGCCGAACGGAAATTCGACGAAGCGCAAGAGGTCATAACTTACGGCCTCCACCTGCATCCCGACAGCACAGATCTACTGGTAGAGCAGGCCTATCTTTATCTTGATACCGGTAAAATACCTCTGGCGAAAAAAGTTGCAGAAAGCATCACAGATGATTATATTACTGATGTAAAAATGCTGAAAGCGGAACTTCTGCTGAACGAAGGACAACTGGAAGCAGCCCGAAGCACATTAGATACCATAGAAGATACGGATGAACTGGAAACAATTATTAACATCATCTATCTCTATATGGATATGGGATACCCCGAAGCCGCCAAGGAATGGTTGGATAAAGGTACCCCCCGATTCGGTAAAAAAGAAGATTTCATAGCTGTCATGGCAGACTATCTCGCAGGCACCAATGAACTCGAAGCCGCATCGACCTATTACAATCAACTGATTGATATGGACCCTTACAATGCCAGTTACTGGGTGGGACTTGCCAAATGCCGCTTTGCAGCTGAAGACAGCGAAAAAGCAATCGAAGCCTGTGACTTTGCACTGGCTGCCGACGAGACGTTTGGAGAAGCCTACGCTTACCGCGGACATTGCTATTTCTATCTGAACAACTCGGATGCCGCCATTGAGAATTATACAAAGGCGATAGAATACAAAGCCTTTCCTCCCGAAATGGGTTACATGTTTTTGGGGATGGCATATTCCAACAAAGGAGCATGGCAAGAAGCAGACGATTGCTACCAACGTGTCATCGACCGTTTTGTAGCAGACGGAGCCGGCAACTCTCCTCTATTGATAGATACTTATACCAACAAAGCTGTAGCCGCCTCCCAACTAGGCAAGCATGAGGAAGCGCATCTGTTATGTAAAAAAGCCAAAAAGATCCAGCCGGATGATCCCGGTATCCATCTGACAGAAGGTAAACTCTACATGAAGGAAGGTCAGAAAAAAAAGGCAGTCAAGGCTTTTGACAAAGCACTGGTGATGGAACCGAGTGCAGAAATGTGGTATTTGGTAGCTTCGGCCTATTCGGACGCAGAGTACTTATATCAAGCCAAACTCTGTTTTGAAGAGTCATACCGGATTGATCCCAACTATGCAGACGTCACAGAGAAACTGAGTATTCTCAGTCTGATGCATAACGAGATAGACGACTTCTTCAAGTACAACAGTGAAAGTGCCCATCCGATCAGCGAGGACATCATTCTGGATCTGCTGTCCAGACCTAACCAAACGGAGGAAGGCGAACAAATGCTCAAAGAAGTCTGGAAGCGCATGAAGAAAGAGAAAGGAAATAAATAATCATATTAATAAACTTTAGCCCAAAAACACATGGAATCAGTAGCTTTTATCCAGTGGTGTCTCGAACATCTGAATTATTGGACAATCACTTTATTAATGACTATAGAAAGCTCCTTCATCCCTTTCCCATCGGAAGTGATCATCCCGCCGGCAGCATACAAAGCAGCTGTCAATGACGAGCTTAATATTTACTTGGTAGTCTTATTTGCCACCATCGGTGCAGATATCGGCGCATTAATCAACTATTATCTGGCCAAATGGCTGGGACGTCCCATTATTTATAAATTTGCCAACAGCCGCATCGGGCACATGTGTCTGATCGACGAAGCCAAAGTACAACATGCCGAATCTTATTTCGACAAGCATGGCGCACTTTCCACCTTCATCGGCCGATTGATTCCGGCAGTTCGCCAACTGATTTCCATACCGGCAGGACTTGCCCGCATGAAAATGCACACCTTCCTGTTGTATACCACTATCGGAGCCGGATTATGGAATACAATCCTCGCCATAATCGGGTATTACCTCTCGACAGTGCCCGGCATCGAAAGCGAAGAACAACTGATTGCCAAAGTAACAGAATACAGCCACGAAATCGGCTATTGCTTCATCGCAATCGGAATATTCATCGTGGGCTTCCTGGTTTATAAAGGAATGAAGAGAAATAAATAATAAGTAATAGGTAATAAGTATTAAGTATTAAACCGTGCGGATAAGCTGATAACACAGCAGCTTCGGTTAATACCTAATACTTATTACTTAATACCTATTACCTATTACTTATTACTTAAAAATTAAACTGCACTCCTACGCCCAGCACTTCTTTGAATTGCAGACGTGATCCTTTGCTGCCGTCTTTCTGAACTATTTTGATATCATCGTCATAGACCATATTGGTGGTCAGCGTAGTGGAGAACCATTTGTTGATTGCCATATTAATCTGCACTTCCCAGTTCACATCAATATTCTGAGGTTTATGCAAGTAGTCAGAATACAAGTCCAGACGGGAATATACAGTCATGTTCTTTAAGAATTCATATTTCACCTCTCCTTTCAGATTAGCACCGAAGCTCGACAAAAGATGTTTGCCGGGATCGACACCAAAAGCGCCTTCATCAGACAAACGGTCATTTAGAACAAAGGTGCCGCGCCAAGAGGCAGGAGACAATACAACCGTGAAAATCTTTCCCGGATCATATGTGAATCCCAAACCGGTAGTCAGATATGCCGGAGACATAAATTCGGAGATAGCGACATCCTTATTGACTGAATAGTCGTATCCTGGCGAGAATTGTGTCTGGAAAGTGGTAAATGCACTTGCATACCAGTTTTTGGCGATAGAATACCCATAGTTGGTATTCATATATATTTTATCATTGGCCTTTCTCATGCCATCCTCCCCTGTCTTATTCAAGCCATAAGCCAGTTCAAGACGGTTGTTCCATATATGCTTTCCCTTTTTATAGTTAGCCTGATAAGTACCTTGCAAGTCAAAAGCGACAGAATTGTCACCTCCGGCAGACCAGTTGGTCAAACTAACCTGCGTCAGCTTGAGTCCGGCAAAACCTTCCGTTTTCCAGGGAGAAGTTTGTGTACTATCGGCCGTTTGAGCCGACAAGTGTGCAGCGCCCATACCTAACAGGGCGATGAAGAAAAATCGAATTTTGTCCATGTGGTTAAGGTTTAATGTAAAGTAATAGGTAATAAGTATTAAGTAATACTCCGCATAATTAATGCCAATAATGAAATAAGCGACTTCGGCTAATACTTATTACCTAATACTTATTACTTAATACCTAATACTTATTACCTATTCTTTAACTGCCGCCAATGCCTTCTCATAGTCAGGTTCCTGAGTAATCTCCGGAACAAGTTCCGTATATGCTACTTTGCCGTCTTTGCCGATTACGACTACTGCACGTGCCAGTAAGCCTGCCAACGGTCCGTCTGCCATACGCAGTCCGTAGCTCTCGTCAAAATCAGAGAAACGGAAATCTGACAATGGGATTACGTTTTCGATGCCTTCCGTCGTACAGAAACGTGCGTGGGCAAAAGGAAGGTCTTTGGAGATAGCCAATACTACCGTATCTTTCAGACCTGCTCCCATTTTATTAAATTTGCGTACCGATGTTGCACAGACACTGGTATCCAGGCTTGGAAAAATATTTAGAATCACATTTTTGCCGTTCAGGTCTTTCAGGGAGAAAGAAGACAAATCTGTTTTTACTAACTCAAAGTCAGGAGCGACTTTACCTACTTGTATAAATTCACCGATCAGTTTCACCGGTTGTCCTTTGAAATTTGTTGTTGCCATATTGCATTTACATTTTAAAATTACTTTATAATAAAAACAACTTATCCCCGGAATATGTTCACATGAAAACCTTTTCTAAAATCAATTTGTTATTCCTCCACAAATTCACAGAGTATTCATTTAAAATTAAAGAACGTATGGAAACTGTTTTCAATGAGATCAAACATTCAGTAAAAAACTGGTGGACCTCTCTCCTGTTAGGAATCGTGTATATTATTGTCGCCCTTTGGCTTATGTTCTCACCTCTCAGCAGCTATGTGGCACTTAGCATCGTTTTCAGCATATCGATGCTGATAAGCGGTATTCTCGAAATTATATTCTCCCTCAGCAACCGCAAGGGAGTACCGAGTTGGGGCTGGTATCTGGTAGGAGGAATTATCGACCTTATCTTAGGTATTTACCTGATTGCCTATCCGATGGTCAGCATGGAAGTGATTCCGTTCATCATCGCCTTCTGGCTCATGTTCCGGGGCTTTTCCTCTACCGGCTATTCCATCGACCTCAAACGTTACGGCACCCGTGACTGGGGCTGGTATATGGCCTTCGGTATCCTCGCCATCATCTGTGCTCTCATCATATTGTGGCAACCGGCAGTAGGTGCATTGTACGTGGTCTACATGATTTCCTTTACTTTCTTCATCATCGGACTTTTCCGCGTCATGCTTTCGTTCGAATTGAGGAATCTGCATAAAAGAAAATAAAAATCTTTCGGTAGTTACTTCGTATTTTGTTTATCTTTGTAGGCAATTTACACGAATCAATAAACTAAAAAAGAAGAAAAATTATGGCAATGCATACTTGGTTTGAGTGCAAAATCCGTTACGAGAAAACGATGGAAAACGGAATGCAGAAGAAAGTGACTGAACCTTATCTGGTAGATGCACTCAGCTTTACAGAAGCAGAAGCACGTATTATCGAGGAGATGACTCCATTTATAACAGGAGAATTTACAGTATCGGACATTAAACGTGCCAACTATAGCGAACTTTTCCCCAGCGATGAGGAAAGTGCCGACCGCTGGTTTAAGTGCAAACTTATCTTTATCACCCTTGACGAAAAAAGCGGTGCAGAGAAAAAGACTTCTACCCAAGTGCTGGTTCAGGCTGCCGACTTGCGTGACGCAGTGAAGAAGCTGGATGAAGGCATGAAAGGAACGATGGCCGATTACCAGATCGGTATGGTATCCGAGACCCCGTTGATGGATGTATATCCTTACAGTGCCGGACCGAATGACAAACCAGAGTTTGATCCGTCAAAAGCATAAGTAACCATGAGTATTGCTGACAATCTTAAGCAAGTGCTGGCCGAACTCCCACAAGGAGTCCGGCTGGTTGCTGTCTCAAAATTCCATCCCAATGAAGCGATAGAAGAGGCTTATCAGGCGGGACAGCGTATTTTCGGAGAAAGCAAAGTGCAGGAAATGACAGCTAAATACGAAACGTTGCCGAAAGACATCGAATGGCATTTTATCGGGCACTTGCAGACAAACAAGATCAAATACATGATCCCCTACGTAGCGATGATACATGGAATCGATACGTACAAACTGCTGACGGAAGTCAACAAGCAAGCTGCCAAAGCGGGACGTATCGTGAACTGTCTGTTACAGATTCACGTTGCACAGGAAGAGACCAAGTTCGGTTTCAGCCCCGAAGAATGCAAGGATATGCTGCATGCCGGCGAATGGAAAGAACTGTCTCACGTACGCATCTGCGGATTGATGGGAATGGCAAGCAACACCGATGATGTTGAACAAATTAACCGGGAATTTTGTTTACTGAATAGGCTCTTTCAGGAAATAAAAGCAAACTGGTTTGCCGATTCGGATACTTTCCGTGAATTGTCGATGGGTATGTCACATGACTATCACGAAGCAATCGCCGCAGGAAGCACTCTGGTACGGGTAGGAAGCAAGATATTCGGAGAAAGAAACTATTAATCAGTAGCCAACTACTTTAAAAAGATATAATTATGACCGATTTAAAAACTACTTTCGCAGGGCTTTCTCTCAGAAACCCAATCATTATCAGTAGTTCGGGACTGACCAACAGTGCCGGCAAAAATAAGAGACTGGCAGAAGCAGGTGCAGGTGCCATCGTACTGAAATCTCTGTTTGAGGAGCAAATCATGCTGGAAGCGGATCAACTGAAAGATCCCGCTTTTTATCCGGAAGCAAGCGATTATCTGGAAGAATATATCCGTGAACACAAATTAGCTGAATATCTCACCTTAATCAAGGAAAGCAAAAAAGAGTGTAACATCCCCATCATAGCCAGCATCAACTGCTATTCGGATGCGGAATGGATAGACTTTGCCAAACAGATACAGGAAGCCGGTGCCGATGCACTGGAAATCAATATTCTGGCATTGCAATCGGATGTACAATATACGTACGGTTCATTTGAGCAGCGTCATATCGACATCCTGCGTCATATCAAACGGACAGTAAGCATTCCGGTGATTATGAAACTGGGGGACAACCTGACAAATCCTGTAGCTCTGATCGATCAGCTGTACGCTAACGGAGCAGCTGCAGTGGTTCTCTTCAACCGTTTCTACCAGCCGGATATCAATATCGAGAATATGGAACAAATATCCGGTGCAGTATTCAGCACTTCCGCCGATCTTGCCACTCCTCTCCGTTGGATTGGAATCGCATCCTCAGTGGTAGACAAAATCGATTATGCAGCCTCCGGTGGTGTTTCCAGTCCGGAAGCAGTAGTAAAAGCAATCCTTGCCGGAGCTACTGCCGTAGAAGTTTGCAGCGCTGTCTATCAGAACACGAACGCATTCATCGGAGAATCCACCCGCTTCTTATCTGCATGGATGGAACGGAAAGGTTTCGAAAGTATTGCTCAGTTCAAAGGAAAACTGAATATTAAAGACGTCCAAGGCATCAATACGTTCGAACGTACGCAATTCCTAAAATATTTCGGTAAGAAAGAAAATTAAGAATGAAGGACTAGAAACAAAGAATAAAAAAGAAGAATGAAGAATCCGCCGGCGCATTTATACTACTGGTAATACTTCATTCTTCTTTTTTTTAGTTCTTTATTATTTATAACAGATTACTGGCCAACTCACTCAACTGACTGCGTTCACCTTTCACCAGATTGACATGTGCAAAGATATTCTGGTCTTTCATACGGTCGATCATATATACAAGACCATTAGACTGACTATCCAGATACGGCTGGTCAATCTGCTGAATATCTCCCGTAAACACCATCTTCGTACCTTCGCCTGCACGGGTAATGATCGTTTTTATTTCATTCGGGGTCAGGTTCTGCGCTTCGTCAATGATACAGTACATTTCACTCAAACTACGTCCGCGGATAAATGCCAGCGCTTCAATCACCAGTTGCTCGCTCTTCTGCATATCTTCGATACGTTTCACTTCGGTCGAGTTAGCGGCAAACTGACGTTTGATCACATTCAGGTTGTCAAACAGCGGTTGCATATATGGAGCAACTTTTTCCTGTGCGTCTCCCGGAAGGAAACCGATATCCTTGTTGGACAACGCCACCACCGGACGTGCCAGCAATACTTGCTTATAATCAGTCAACTTACCTAAAGCTGCCGCTAAAGCCAGCAATGTCTTACCCGTTCCTGCCTTTCCTGTCAATGCCACCAGTTTGACGTTCGGATCGTTCAGTATCTCGAAAGCAAAACTCTGTTCGGCATTGCGAGGTTCAATGCCATAGTTGCGTCCCTTCGTGACGCGGCAAATGGAATGGGTAAAAGGATTGTATCGTGCCAGTACACTGTTCCGGTCACTTTTCAGAACGAAGCATTCGTTAGGATGAATGACGTCTTTAAAGTCAAATTCACTCAGGTCGATGCCTTCTTTGGAGGAATAGATACGGTCGATTAATGCCGGATCCACGTTTTCAAAGATCTCATTGGATTTCTCGAATATATCGACATTGGATACTTTATCTGTAATATAGTCTTCGCTGGTAATACCGATGGAACGTGCCTTCATACGCAGATTCACATCCTTGGTCACTAAGATAGCCGGAGTCTTCGGATATTTACCCGCCAGATATTCAACGGCTGCCAATATCAGATGATCGGGTTTCTTCACCGGAAAAGATTCATGAACTTTGGGAGCATCCACATTGCCGGGGACAATGAACAGGCGTCCCAATCCTTCTCCCAGACTCACTCCTTTAGAGAAAAGTTCGTCACTTGTCAGCAAATCCAGTTCCCGGACAAACTCACGGGCATTGAAATTAATCTGCTCGTTTCCTTTCTTGAACTTGTCCAGTTCTTCCAGTACGACAAGGGGGAGATAAATATCATTTTCCTGAAAATTCTTCAAACAATTATAGTCGTGAAGAATAACATTTGTGTCAATTACAAAATTTTTCTTAGTTCCCATGATTTCTTAGATTTTAATGTTGATATTTGCAGTCTCATTCATCAATCCTCCGTTTACAGTTGGAATGATGGTTCTAAAGATAAACAATTTTGCGAGCAATAAAGATTGCCCGGAGTTAAATATTATAAAACATGGATTATCAGAACACTTTAAAGTACTTATATGAAAGTACACCGATGTTTCAGCAAATAGGTGGTAAAGCATATAAGCCAGGTTTAGAGACAACACACAAATTGGACGAACATTTAGGTCATCCGCATCAAGAATTCAGAACGATACATATCGCCGGGACAAATGGAAAAGGTTCCTGTTCGCATACGATCGCTGCCGTGCTACAAGCCGCGGGCTATAAAGTCGGGTTATTCACTTCCCCGCATCTGATTGATTTCCGCGAGCGTATCCGTATCAACGGTGAAATGATTCCCGAAGAGTATGTGGTCAACTTTGTAGAAGACCACCGTTCCTTCTTCGAACCTCTGCACCCTTCTTTCTTCGAACTTACCACGGCAATGGCATTCCGCTATTTTGCCGATCAGAAGGTAGATGTGGCAGTGATCGAGGTAGGCATGGGCGGACGTCTGGACTGTACCAATATCATCACCCCCGATCTGTGTGTTATTACCAATATCGGTTTCGACCATATGCAATATCTGGGGCATACACTGACTAAAATAGCCAAAGAAAAGGCAGGAATTATCAAAGAAGATGTTCCGGTAGTAGTGGGAAAAGTATCCGGAGCGGTGAAAAGAGTATTTACGATGAAAGCCAAGGCAATGAATACCTTCATCACCTTCTCGGAAGAATTAAAGAGTTTCACCCATGTGCAATATTTGTCATATGATAACCTGAAGGAGTCCAGAGCCGATTTGCAGGAATTATTGGAAGAGGAAATAAAACTTCAGCAGATACAGACGCTTCCAATGAAAATGATGCAATTTGTCTCTCTTATCAACCCGGCTGACGCCATACGTGCGATAGACAGAATCATGGATAAAAGAAAAGACGCAATATCCATTCATAATTCCAGTTTTATGACGGGATTATACTACGAACTGAGCGGTCTCTATCAAACAGAAAATTGTCTCACAATCCTGGCAGCCCTGGATATTTTAAAGAACCTGGGATATGAAATCTGTAATAAAGATTACCATACCGGATTCTCTAATGTATGCGAGATGACCGGTCTGATGGGACGCTGGCAGAAACTCCAAAGCTATCCTGACCTCATCTGCGACACAGGTCACAACGCTGATGGCTTTAAAAGTATTCGCAAGCAATTGAAGTATATACACGAAAAGTTGCATCAGGAATTGCATATTGTATTCGGCATGGTCAGCGACAAGGATATCAGCAGTGTTCTGGAACTGTTGCCGAAAGACGCCACCTACTATTTCACCAAAGCGAGCGTGAAACGTGCAATGCCGGAGGATGAGCTGATGAAAATGGCCTCGGAAGCGGGACTGAAAGGCACCTCCTACCCTACCGTAGTGGATGCCGTACGGGCAGCAAAAGAAAACTGCCCCCCTAAAGACTTCATCTTCGTGGGAGGCAGCAGTTTTATTGTCGCCGATTTGTTAGCGAACCGCGATACACTCAATCTCCACTAACGCATCCTTCGGCAAAGCCTTTACGGCCACAGCCGAACGTGCCGGAAAAGCTCCGTCAAAATACGTAGCATATACGCCGTTCATTCCGGCAAAGAAAGACATATCCTGGAGAAATACAGTCGTTTTTACAATGTTTCCCATTGTCAACCCTGTTTCTTCCAGGATGTGTTTTATATTCTCCAACGACTGGCGTGCCTGTTCTTCAATTCCTTCCGCCATCTTTCCGGTAGCCGCATCGATAGGCAACTGACCCGATACGAATACCATTCCATTGGCTTCTATCGCCTGACTATAAGGACCGATAGCTCCCGGTGCTTTTTCACTGCAAATTACTTTTTTCATATTTATCTTCTTTTTTTCTGTTTACCAATCCTCAAAGGTAGTAAAAAAATGCCTCTCGCAAAACGAATTTTGCAAGAGGCAACCATATTTCTGCTTATTAAAGACTATTCGGCTTTTTCTGTTTTTTCTTCTTCGGCAGGTGCTTCAGCAGGAGTTTCTCTCGACACATTCACTGTTACATTTACAGAAGTTGGCTGCGGCTGATATGGCATACGGTTCTTCGGATCTTCACCATACTGATTAGGACCTACCGTACCATCGGCAAACAACATATAGAGACTGAATACCCACCCGATGATAGGAACACAGCAAATGAGTATCAACCAACCGGACTTGTTCAAGTCATGCAACCGCTTCACGCCCTGCGCCAAAGAGAACCATATAGAGGCTATTCCCGCTACGATACCAATCAAGATACCAAACAGGGAACCACCCGCGGAACCGGCAGCCGCACCAAGAAACAAAGTAGCTAAACCGAGAGAATAGGCAACACCAAAAACGATACCACCGATAATACCAGACAGGAAATATTCGATCCTACGAATACGACCGTCAAAAGAAAAAGGAGCTTTGAACATAATTTTATTAAGTTTATGTGAATAAATAGTTGATTGTAATCTTGATATGCTAGCAAAGATATAAAATAAATTAAATAAAGAAAGCTTTTATGTCAAAAAATCACCTCTTCTATCAAGAATAGAAAGCAAAAAAGAAACCAGCTAGTTTTTTTGTAGCACATTTTCTTAAACCAATTAACTGTTGATCAATGAAATCTCCTCGCTTGCGAAGCCTGCCACAAAAATATTCCCCCAAAAGCATATTACGCGATATTACAACCTATTTTGAGGATTCCGTTTTCCCTATCCGAGAAATAAATAGCATGTTATAATCTGGTTTACAAAAAGTTGCATGCACTCATCCGCATTCGACACTTCGCTTTATCCTTCTCTCTCAAAAAGACAAAAGGACAAAAAGGCACATGATAGTTTTGAAGATAGCAATGAGGAAAAAGAAGCGGACCAGCAAGGTAAAAAACAGAAAGCAAAGGCCATGTTTTCCTAAAATCGTGTACAAATATCTGCCTGATTTCCTGTTATTATGAGCATAACCAGTTATTATTGTCCTTAATGCTATCTCCTACACTTCATCCTTTAAATAATCCGTACAATATCCAACACTTTATTGGTAAACTACCGGAAGCGTTCATCAACAAAGCAACAATCTAGCTCGCGTAAAATACGATTTCGGCAATCACATAAAAACAGTCCATAAAAGGCACTCAATAAATTAAAAATCAGCAAAGTAGTTTAAAGAACGCATCATAAGAATTTATAAAAGAGGCCATATGTCCTCTTTGTCATTATGTCACTTTGAAAGCTTACAAAAATCATTGGGAAGTTTGAAAAAATCTTCTTAATGATTGGATTCAAACATTGAGAAGATTGTATTGAATCTTCTCAATGTTTTTTTATCGGTGCGCTCATGGGCGTAGTGACTTTACAATATGAACAATTGTGAGAATTATCACCTTAAAATATTCCCAAACAGAGCAACTCTGAATATATTTCATGTTATATCGAATTTTGTCTGGCATAATTTGCTCAACATAGACCTTGTCCGGATCAATTGCTTTCCCTAAAATCTCATTTTCATCTACATATTCAATTGAAGCGTAATCAGTAATTCCGGGACGAACACTCAGTACTTTCCATTGATCTTCCGTGTACATATCTACATATTTGCGAACTTCCGGACGTGGTCCAACCAAACTCATATCTCCCAATAACACATTCCATAATTGAGGAAGCTCATCCAATTTGTACTTACGAATAAAATATCCTACACGAGTTATTCTAGAATCCCTCCCTCCCACAGTTATCAATCCTTTCTTATCGGCTCCAATCCGCATAGAACGAAATTTATACAACCTAAAATCTTTCCCTCCTTTACCGACACGAATCTGAGAATAAAAGCCAGGACCTTTACTTTCTATTCGAATAAAAAGATAAAGAATAAGAAAAACAGGCAAAAGCAATAAGAGCCCACAAAAAGAGAAGAAAATATCCAGAAAGCGTATCATCCTTCATTTACTTTTTTATATGCAACTTTCACGGTTTGGATAACGAAGTTTACTTTGTCCTCATCCAGTTGAGGATAAATCGGAAGAGAGATTTCACACTTAAAGTTTTCATATGCTTGCGGATAATCCTCAATCCTATACCCTAAAGAATGAAAATAAGATAGCATTGGCATTGGGATGAAATGTACATTAACAGCTACTTCACTTTTAGCAATCTCATCTATCATTCTATCCCTTTGCTCTTCGGTAAATCCTTTTATTCTTAATGCATAAATATGATAGGAACTCTCCTTTCCGTCCTCAGAAGAAGGTGGTAAAATAGCCCAGCTACATCCGGAGAAACCGGCATTATAGGCACTAAAGATTCTTTTTCGCTCTTGCAATAATTTCGGATATTCACGTATTTGCGCCAAACCGATAGCCGCATTTATATCTGCCATATTTATTTTCATCCCTAATCCGATAATATCATATCGCCATCCGCCTGCCTTACTTTTACTAAAAGCATCTTTGGTCTGGCAATTTAATGTCATCATTCGCAACTCTTTATATAACTCTGCATTGTCAAACATTTCCGGAAGATTCAGACATATAGCTCCTCCCTCCGCAGTAGTCACATTCTTCACCGCATGAAGAGAAAAAATAGCAATATCAGTTTCGCAGCCAGTACGCTGATTCTTATTGTAATATGCTCCTAAAGAGTGGGCGGCATCATTCATTATGAGTATACGTCCTAATCTCTCCTGTACTTTTGACTCTGGACAAAACAGTCTGCGAATTTCCGGTTCATTGACCAATGCCATGATGCGATCATAATCACACGGAAAACCAGCTATGTCTACAGGAATGATTGCTTTAGTCTTTTCAGTAATAGCATTCCTTATTGATCCTACTGAAATATTAAAGTCAGCATTAGAATCCACCATGACCGGTTTTGCTCCAGCATGAATGACAGCCAATGCGGTAGCACTATATGTATAAGCAGGTACAATAACTTCATCTCCTTCTTTTACTCCCAGCCAATGAAGCATCATAATGGCACCTGATGTCCATGAGTTCACACAAAGCACTTCTTTTGCACCTGAAAAGTTTTTAATTTCTTCTTCCAAAGCTTTCACTTTAGGACCGGTCGTAATCCAACCTGATTGCAGAGAATCTACAACCTCACTTATTACCGCTTCATCAATATAAGGCGGTGAAAATGGAATTTTCATGATTTTTGTTATTTAGGAAAGAAAATAAAGTTCTAGCAAAGAATCTTGAAACATTCTTTACCTTATCTGCAAATTCAAATAAAAATCAACAATTATTTAATCAAAGCATTATATAATACTTCAATAGGGTGCAAAGCCTTTCTACCTGTCCCATCAGCAATTTGTTGACGGCAGCTTGTTCCAGGTGCTGAAATACAAACATCATCACCAGTTTGGCGAATAGCCGGAAACAGGACACGCTCTCCTATTTGCATAGAAAGTTGATAATGTCCCTTTTCATAACCAAAAGCACCAGCCATTCCGCAACATCCCGAAGGAATCACTTCTACGGCATAATTTACAGGAAGCGACAGCATTTCTCTGGAAGGTTCAATGGAAGCCAATGACTTTTGATGACAATGCCCGTGTAACATTATTTTCAAGGACGCTTCAGTAAATTGTGAACGTGTTATATTTCCCTTCTTTATTTCACGAACTATAAATTCATCATAAAGTAAACTATTCACTGCTAACTTCGCAGCGGACACCTTCATATGTCCGCTGACTAAATCCGGATATTCATCTCTGAATGATAGAATACAAGATGGTTCAATTCCAATCAATGGAGTATCTTCTGTTATCAATCCCTGTAGCAAAGTAACATTCTTTTCTGCAATAACTTTTGCCTTTCTAAGCATTCCTTTAGAGATCTCGGTCCTGCCACTCTCTACATGCTCGGGAATAAGTACTGAATAACCTAATTTACGTAATAACTCTATAAACCGGATTCCAATCTCAACATCCATGTAATTTGTAAACTCATCAGCAAACAAATAAACTGTGCCTTTAGCAGGAATATTTGCATCAGAATGATGTAATAACCAATTTCGCAAGGTCGTTTTATAAAGTTTCGGGATAGAACGCTCAGGAGCAAATCTTAACATTCCTTTTAGCAAAGAAGAAGTTAACTTACCTGAAACAATCCCATTATAAAACCAAGGGACAACCATCCCCATCTTTTGTATTTTTATAAGATTGGCAATTAAGAATGAGCGTAAAGGCACATGGCTCACATCATAATGGTGTTGTAAATACTCTGCTTTAAAACGTGCCATATCTATGTTCGAAGGACATTCCGATTTACATGCCTTACAAGAAACACAAGTATCCAAAGCCTCCAATATTTCAGGTTGTTTGAACATATTCTCTGCTTTAGGGTGTGTCAGAAGTTCCCGAAGAACATTAGCACGTGCACGGGTTGTATTTTTTTCATCGCGAGTAGCCCGATAGGTAGGACACATTGTACCACCAAACAAATCTGATTTACGACAGTCTCCTGCTCCATTACATTGCTCAATCGCACAAAGCCAACCTTTCTGGCGGGAATAATTAAAATAAGTCGGAACATTCAATTCTTTCTTTTCATAGCGTAAATCAGCGTCCATCGGAGGCGTATCCACTATTTTACCCATATTAAAAATATGTGAAGAATCCCAGATATCCTTCACATCTTTTAAAAGCCCGTAAACCTTATCTCCCAACAATAGTGGAATAAACTCTCCTCGTAATCTCCCGTCACCATGCTCACCACTGAGAGAGCCTTTATGCTTTTTCACCAATTTTGCTGTTTCGGTAGCTATCATACGGAATAACTCACGGTCCCTCTTTTCTTTTAGATTAAGCACCGGTCTCAGATGTAACTCCCCTGTACTAATATGTGCATGATACACACAACTTAGATTGTAATGTTCAAGCACTTTTTGTAAGTCAGCAATATAAGCAGGCAGGCGATAAGGAGCTACAGCGGTATCTTCAATCACAGAAACAGGTTTGGCGCTTCCCGGCATACCGGAAAGCAAGCCTAAACCTGCTTTCCTCAGGTTCCATACTCTACTGATATCTTTACCATAAATTCTGGGGTAATGATAGCCATAGTGGTGTTGCCGCAAATCGGCCTCTATCTCATCCGCTTTCCGATCAACAGCTTCTTTGGTATCTTCTGCCAGTTCTATTATTAGAATGGCAGCCGGATCACCCTGTATAAAGAAACGATTCTTATTTTGAGATATATTCTGTTTGCTAAGCTCTAAAATATTATTGTCCATCAGCTCTATTGCTACCGGATGATGTTTCAGAGCAACAAGATTTGCCTCAAATGACTCCTCCAATGTAGAACAGTGTACACAAATCACAGCTTTCTCAACTGGTGGCAAAGGAACCAAATGCAATTTTAATTCCGTTACAAAAGCTAAAGTTCCCTCCGAACCTGCCAGCAACTTACAAAGATTAAATGGTTCATCGCACGTTTGGTCAAAATAATTACATCTCAATAATTCATCAATGGCATAACCTGAATTACGTCTTCTCAGAGAAATATCAGGATAATTTTCTATAATCTCTTTCTGATTCTCTTGATTGGAAAGAAGGTCAATCAGCTGCCTGTAGATTTTTCCTTCCAATGAACAATCTTTCTGTTTCTCTTCTATTTCAGTTCTATTTAATTCCTGCAATGTGACTTCCGAACCATCGCTTAGAACGACTTTGGCCTCTAATAAATGATCACGAGTACTTCCATAAACCAATGAATGGGAACCGCAAGAGTTATTTCCGACCATACCTCCCAAACAACAACGGTTAGACGTAGAAGTTTCCGGTCCGAAAAACAAACCATACGGTTTACAAAATAAGTTTAGCTCATCTAATATGACTCCGGGTTGAACACGTACCCAACTTTCCTCCGGACAGATTTCCAAAATATGATTCATATGCCTGGATATATCTACCACCAGCCCTTTTCCCACAACTTGTCCGGCTAATGAAGTTCCTCCGGCACGAGGAATCAGATTCATTTGGTTTTGAATGGCAAAGGACACAATTGTCCGAATATCCTCCGAATCTTTAGGATAAACTACACCAAAAGGCTCTTCGCGATATCCGGAGGCATCAGTGGAATAGATGATACGATGGAGTGTATCCGTGAACAGCTCTCCCTGAATCTTATTTTGTAAGTCAATTAGTTGCATAGGCTATTACAAAAATATGTATTTAGTAGCTGCCTAACAATAAACAGCTACTAATTATTTGTCTTAAATTACCAACCAAAAGGGTGTTTGGATAAAGGTAATTTCGCCAACGGATGGTAATCACCTTTTAAACCTATAGGTTCTGCATGACGAATATCATATACGATATTGATAGCATTACGCGCATCCTCAATACCAAAGCCATTACCTGCCAATATATTCTTATAACTTTCTGTATGGAGTTCTGTAAATCCCTTGCTGAATTCAAATTCCTCACCGTCAATATTAATAGTACGATAGGTCAGCTTTTCTCCCTTAACAGCATTTTCCGGAAGATTTTCAGCATTGATGCTCAAAAAATAACGTACTCTGGCTTTTTCCAATTCCAGATATCCGGCTGCACGATCATGAGTATATACATGCACAACGTTCTTTTTTACCGGCCCGAATACCCATGACAGCATATCGTAGAAATGTACACCGATATTGGTAGCTATACCACCACTTTTATGTACATCGCCTTTCCAGCTCGTGTAATACCAATTACCACGTGAAGTAATGTAAGTCAGGTCCACATCATAAATCTTATCTTTCGGACCATTCTCTATTTTCTTTTTCAAATCAATAATAGACTGGTGAAGGCGAAGCTGGAGGATCGTATAAATATTGTGTCCGGTTTCCTTCTCCACTTCTTGCAAAGCGTCCACATTCCAAGGATTCAACACTAATGGCTTTTCACAAATCACATCGGCTCCCAAACGGAGTCCATAACGCATATGCGCATCATGAAGGTAGTTGGGTGTACAAATGGATACATAATCTATTTCCTGGTCTGTACCTTTCAATTTTGTACAATGACGGTCGAATAACTCTTGCTCAACAAAGAAAGAAGACTCAGGGAAGAAGCTATCCATTATTCCCACACTGTCAAAGTTGTCATAAGCAGCAACCAAGCGGTTATTTGTGTCTTTTATGGCACGCAAATGTCTAGGAGCGATATAACCTGCCGCTCCAATCAAAGCAAAATTTTTCATTGATTGAATATATTATTTATAAATGATAAAACTATTCTTCAGAATATGAAAGAAGAGAAGTCAATATTTTATCTCCAGCATCACCTTTCCCATATAATCGATGCTCAAAACCTGATTTAGGAATGCCAAGAAAAGCATTTACAGTCTTTATTATAAAATCTTTATTACTGCCTACAAGGCGATTGAAGCCATTATCAACTAATTCAATCCACTCCGTTTCATCTCGCATTGTTACACAATATTTCTCAAAGAAATAGGCTTCTTTCTGTAGTCCTCCACTATCAGTCATAACCAACTCACAGTTTTTTAACAGCCACACTATTTCCAAATACCCAACAGGTGAAATAAAACAGATGTTAGAATGTTGAATATCATAGCCTATATCAGCCAACTTCGCTTTTGTACGTGGATGAAGTGGAAGAACCACTGTACAATCTTTAGAAACTTCTTCCAAAGCATCAAATATCCCCTTTAGTCGCTGAGGATCATCTGTATTTTCCGCACGATGTACAGTACACAATATAAATTTATCAGGGAGATTAAGTGACGGTCTTTTACATTTATCGGAATAAAATAAAGCAGCATCCTGCATAACATCGCCATTTTTTACAATCTGACAATGAATATTCGCATATCCTTCATTTCGTAAATTCTCTATTGCTTTATCCGTCGGACAAAAGAGGATGTCACTAATACGGTCTGTCAAGATGCGATTTATTTCTTCCGGCATATTCATATTGAATGAGCGTAATCCCGCCTCCACATGAGCTACCTTAATATGCATCTTTTTTGCAGCCAATGCACCTGCTATAGTCGAATTGGTATCACCATAAACTAATACCCAATCAGGTTGCTCTGTTAATAACACTTCTTCTATTTTTTCCAACATTTGACCAGTCATAGCCCCATGCCTCAAACCATTTACATTCAAGTTATAATGTGGCTTAGGAATGCACATCTCTTCAAAAAAGACATCACTCATATTTGCATCAAAATGTTGGCCTGTATGGATTATAATTTCCTCTACATCTTTCGAGTCTGCAAACACACGGCTCACAACAGCAGCCTTTATAAACTGTGGACGGGCTCCAATAATAGTTATTATTTTCATTGCTTATTCAATTTCTTCATTATATTAAGAAAACGTTCACCTAATACTTGATATGTATGATTGGCAAGTACAAAGCACTTTCCTTTTTCTCCGTATATATTACGTTCGCTCTCTGACATATTCTTTAATGTACATATAGCGTTCATAACCTCACGTATATTATCAGGTTCTACGGCAATACCGCAATCAGCCTCTCTTACCAAATTATTACCTGCATCAATGGCTTGAATTATTGGTTTTCCAGCCATCATATAATCAAACATCTTATTAGGGCTTATACCAAAACGAAAAAGAGATTGTTTTTGTAACCCAATATACAAAGCATCCATTTCCCTCAATAAATTAGGAATGGATAATTTGTAAACAGGAGGAAGAAAATAAATATTCTGATACCTTTTTTGTTGAGCATATCGCATCAGATTCTCCTTTTCCTGACCGTTTCCAACCAATACTAATACAACATCATCATCATCTAAATTACCAACTGAATCTATTACTGTATATAAAGAATTAGCTATTCCATGTGCTCCAGCAAACCCGACTATGAATTTTCCTTTATCGTGCAATTCTTTCAGTAATATTTTATGTTTTATCGGAACATCCTTAGGATTGTTCCAATCTGACAAAACAATTCCATTAGGCACATAATAAAATTTACCACTTACCAGCCCATGCTCCTTCATATGTTCTTCTGCTTTGGGAAGCATAGAAACAACAGCATCAGCTAACTTATAGCAATCATCTTCAGCTTTCTGCATAATTTTAATAAAAGGATGATTAGGAGAGTATCCTCCAAGCTCCATTGGAGAGAGAGGCCACAAGTCATGTACTTCATATATTAATTTAGCCTGATTGTACTTTGCAATCTTGTATGCAGGATAAATATCTAAGGGATAAGTGGAGGAAGCAATTACAATATCAGGTTTAAAACCACTTAAATAATTATTATACCTACAATACAGTTTACTTACAAAAGAAAACATAGAGAAAATTCGTCCAATACCATTCCCTTTATATTTATTAAGCTTTACCCAACGATATTGAATACCATCTATTACATTCTTAGAGTTCTCTGGTTGTATTTTTCTTAAATGAGAAAAACTTCCACCTATAATCATAACATTATGCCCTTGAGAAATCCATTCCTTAGCCATATAGTATGGACGAAACTCCATTCCATAATCTGGGGAGCCTGCGTAATGATTTATAAGAAGTATATTCATTTTAAAATTTCATTATATATTTCCAACATAGTTCTTACATTATCATTCCAGTCATATAATGCCAAAACCCTTTCTCTGCCTTTTTTGCCCATTGTAGCTCTTAAATCAGGCTCATCTATAAATTTTTGAATGGCTTTTGCTGTTGCTTCAACATCTTTCTTAGGTACTATAAAACCTGTCTGACCATCTTCCACAACTTCAGTAAAACCATCTGCATCTGACGTTACAACAGGACATTCACAAGCCATGGCTTCAACAGCAACTACTCCAAAACTTTCATTCAATACAGAAGGAGATACTGCTACCAAAAAACGATTGTAGTATGTAGGAAGCATTTTATTATCAACTCTCCCTACAAAGTAAACCTGATTTGATATACCTAACGATACAGTTAATTCCTTTAATTGATTTTTATCAGGACCTTCCCCTACAATTACCAGTTCTAAATCAATATGAGGATTTTTTTTACTTACAATGTCAAATGCCCTAATAAGAATATCTATTCCATATTTATAGGATAAGCTTTTTACATTACCTATAATCATTTTTGTATAACTTGCATTTATATCTATTAAATCGACTTTCCTAAACAAAGAAGTGTCTACTCCAAAAGGTGTTATTTTTACATTTTTATCTATATATTTACAAGTTTCATTGGCCATCACGTGACTTGTAGATAAAACTTTATCAGCATTTGATAGAATATATTTTAGAACTCTGCTATGCAATATAGTCTTTCGAGGAAAATCATAAATATCACTTCCCCATACAGAAATGATATATGGATGAAAATTCGACAATGCTCCCAATAATCCATAACTAGTAGCATAATGAGCATGAAGAATATCAGGATTAAACTCTTTTATCTTCTTTCGTAAGGTAGAACGATAAAAGAGATATTTAATCTTTCCACTAATGCTATTATTAGACTTATCTAAACATCCATACACATGGACATTTAAAAGGGAAGAATAATAATCATCAGAATTTTTATAAAAACTAAATAAAAAGATATCAACTTTTTGTTTAGCCAATGAAAGAACCCAACGCTTAGTATGAATACTATTAGCATCAGCCAAAATGAATATACGCATAGATATATCTAATTAGTCAAATTATCCCAAGAATTTTATTCTTCGAGCGTCCAATAATATCAATATTCTATAAATTAGAGCGGTAGAAAGTATAAAATATACAATCAGTTCAACAGAATACATAATCATATAACAACTAACTGTAACTCCAAGATATGAATATAGCATTTTATATAACTTATCATTTGTTCTCCGTGCATTATAATCACAATTCACGATATAACGAACGAAACAAATTATCACAATAGGAAAGAAAAATCCAAAATAGCGTAGAGATCCGGCTACCATTGGAGTCCATATCCCTTTAGACATCCCAAATATAGGATAATAATAGTCTGGTAAAGAGAAAGCCCCCATTAAACCTGTATAAAGCTGAAAATCATTCAATAATAATTTGAAGAAATCACTAAATTGCAATCCAATATTATCATTAACTTCCAATGCCATAGCTGTGAGGGTCGGCCCCGAGAAATATCGTTGGAAAGTTCTTGCAACTACCCAAAGTCCAGTAGTCATTGAACCATAAAAACAATACAGGATAGTAAAAAACGTACAAATTACAATAAAAATTTGAACACATCTCTTGGCCATTTTACTTTTCAGCAAAGTCATTAAATAATAGAAACAGAATCCTCCAACAAGTAATGCAAATATTCTTCTATCTGACATAAACAGAATATTAATAAGGGCAATTAATGAGATCAAAATATAAGCCTTTCTTTTCTTTTTCATACTTAATAATTTATATATTAATATGAAAGAAAACAATGGTCGCCACAAAGTACATACTAAATCCGTTATATACCACATAGTATGCATTTCTTGATGAGGTAAGACATCATCAACCAAAATCTCAGCTGCCTCTTCCGTTATGAAATGAAAATAAGAAATTTGATATAAAAAGCAAACCAGTATTATAAACACAGTTAAAGCGCCTGTCACTAATAATAACAATCGATGCTTATTATTATCCTTAGAAAAAAACTTATCAACAATATCTTTCTTTCCATAATAGTCACAAAAATATGATAATGACAAAAAAACTACTATAGCCTCAAAAATAGTCAAATATATCCCTATATTATATTTATGAATATAATCACTTTTATTAGGTTCTAGATAGAAATTACCAAGAGCACATATTACAGGTAAAATGCACATCCTAAAACAATAAAAAAATAATAAAGCTACCGTCCCTAATCCATTATTTAAGATTTTCCTTCCAACGCATAAAAGTAGTAATATGAAATACGCCAAAGGCAATAAAGCCGTCAATACATAATCATTATCATAATCAAGAGTTATCATTAGTACAAAACAAAATAATGTAACTACTAATAATCCCCCTTTTGTTTTACTAAATTTAAATGGTTGAGACTGTAAATTTATAATTAACGGATTCTTCACAAACTAATTTTAAAGGCTACTAATAAACGATTTCATATTATTCTCCATTTGTTTAAATGTACGCATCTTTAAAGCCCAACTATATGCGTTGATTCTCAATTCATTCCATAGTTTTTCATTAAACAGTAATTCTTTTACTTTATTACCTAATGCTATTACATCTCCATCTTTAACTAGTATTCCATTAAATCCATCCTTAATTGAATATGGAATCGCAGAATTAGAAAAAGCAATAACTGGCAAACTATGAGATAAAGCTTCAATTAGAACCATACCATATCCTTCATGGGAAGAAGGGAACACAAATACATCAGAATTCCTATACAATAATTCTAATTCTTCAGCATTTACTCTACCACAAAGAGTAATATATCTTTCCAAACTATTCTCTACTATTAACTCTTTTACATTTTCAGTATAAGAATCATTCGGGATATTTCCAACAATATTTATGTGAAAATCTATATCTTCGGAAGCCAAAAATTGAGCTAAATAAATAAGATGATGCACTCCTTTGCGCAATTCAACAGTACCTACAAATAATAAATTATTCAATTTCGTTTTATCTAGATCTAAATAAGGATTTAGATCAAATCCAATCTCAATATATTCAATATTTGTCTTGGGAAGTATCTTCATTATTTTATCCTTAACAAAAGGACTAGGAATTATCACAACATCAATAATTTTCAAAAATGACAGTTCAAAAAATTTATGAATCCATTTTATTATACCTGTTTGTGTGAAATAGTTAAAATGATGGTGGTATACCAATATTTTAACATCCCTACGTAACAACTTAATCAACAAGAAACATGGGAACAATCTAGGATATAATCTACTATTAGAAAAAATTATATCATTATTCATTATTTCTTTAATATGGCATAGCGTATAATATATATATCCTAAAATAGACACATTGGATAAAGTAGAATCAAGTAGGTAACTACATACAAATTTATCAGAATTAACAATTTGTTGAATAAAAGAAAAGTCAATTACTTGTCCTCCCGAATAAGGTTCGTTTAATTGTGGATAAATAATCAGAATCTTTTTTTTCTTCAATACATTATTTTTCATCATTTATTATATTTAAAAATTGTATGCATAAATATCCCCAACTTTTCTCATTTATATCAATATTATATTGTACCCCCTTATTTGTTATATTTTTTGCAACAGCATCAATAAATGCTTGATATGTATTTGTTGTTATTAACCCATATTTTGATAAATGCATTGGAACTTGATGAGTTATAATAGTTTTTTGTGCAGCTATAGCCTTATAATTTTTGGCTGTCAATCCCAAACTTTTCTTATTACAATGCTGCGAACTACTAGAAAAGGGTTGCAATATAACACTAGCATTAGTTACCCATTGAGGTACTTGTGAGGGAGATATTCCCGGAATATACAATAAATTAGATATAGACTTAATTCTAGTTAGAACCTTACTAATAGGTTTAGTAGGCGTAATAATTACAAATCTAATATCAGGTAATTGTTGAGCTGCCAATATTATTAATTCCCAATCTATTGAGAAAGCTCCAATATATAATGCCGTTTTAGGCCATTTGAGTTCATTAGGACAATCATACTTCTTCAAATAAGCTGAAATATCAACTCCATTTGACACAACATAGAACTTTTCTTTATTAAAAACATCAGGAAATTTCTCCGCATATACAGCCAATGATTCATTATTCACTAGGAGTATTTTATCTGCTTTAGCAATCAACCGTTTTTCTGCTGCAATCGCATACTCTTCATTACTAAACTCCACTAATGGATCTGAAGGTCTATATATAATTTTAGCTTTCGGAAAATATTTCTTTATCAAATCTAATAAAAAAACAGCATCACAAGACTCAAAGACAAAGCAATCCGTATTCTTCAACCATCTTCCTGCTATCTTCTTAAAAGGAGTAAATGAATGACACATTAGCCACTCATTAATTTCTGATGAGACGAACTTTCTTAGAAAACCAGGTAAAGCCAACGTCGGCCATGTCACATTTAATAAATTATGTCCACCTATATTATAATAACAACCATTATTCAATAACCTTAAAACCTTATAATTTAACCTCTCCTCATTTTTGAAAAGTATATAATACGGACGGCTAAAACTAAAAAAAACAGTTTCAATGCCTTGTTTACAAGTATATTCAGCAAATTGGTGAAAACCACCGTGACGCTTTGTCTTCCAATTATGATAAGTTATAAATGTTATCTTCTTTACATCCATTTTTTACATTCAATTTCTATCTAAAGACCAATACTTTTTATACCTATTTTTCTATTTCTTTAATTTTCTTAGCCGGATTACCTGCTATTACACAATATCCTTCTAAGAAACTTTTAGTAACTATAGTTCCAGCACCTACAACTGTATGATCTCCTAAAGTCACTCCTGGCAATATTACTGAATTCATTCCGATCCAACATTTCTCACCAATTATTACATCTTTTGCACCTGCTCTTTTATTTGGATCAGAAACATCATGGTTCTCAGTAATAAGTCCCACATTCGGTGCAATATATGTACCTTTACCAATACTCAATCGTCCATTTGCTTGATAATAAATCCCATGTGTTGTGAAATTATTTAAATCGTCAATATCAAAAAATATATTTTCTGGACAAGCAACTAAAATCATTGGTGAACAAGGCCACGGAACATGGCGATTATTCCCACAAATTTTTTGACTAAAAAAGAATTTTGTCACCCACTTCCATCCTATTGAACCAGGACGCTGAAAATATTTAGACTTAAATATATAATTTGGATATACGATTCTTCCGATTATATTACCAAAAAGATAATAACTTATCAACTTAAGTGCCATCATCGGCTGATTATAATAAGCAATCTTCATTCTACTTTATTTATTCAAAATATCACAATATGGCTTAACAATATCCCAATAAGATATCTTAAATATCTTGCATAATATCCCATAGATACAACATGATATGATAGTGAGAAAAATCAATGCTAGAAAATGTTCTATTTCAGATAATATAAACAACATAAATCCTGCTATTAGTGAACTAATAGCCGACAATAAAATGATTGAAAACAACTCTTTAAATGGAACAAGAGCCCAAATGGAAATTCTAAGAGTTTTACATATCACTCTCATTTGTAAATAGATGCAAAAACTTGTACAAAATGTTGAAATTACGGCAATTCCAATAGATGACGGAAAACAAACTATACATATATACTCCAAAGTTATTATCATTAATGCTGTAATCATATGAGTATTTGCATACTCTTTTACCTTACCTAATGCAAGCATAATTGGAGCATATGGAACAATGTGTATTAAATTAACTACAGTAATAATCTGAAAATAAATACTTGAATTAGAATATGATTCACCATAGAGACATTGCATTATTAATTTCGCAAATACACAACAAAAAATAGACAATGGAAATATTATTTTAGCAGACTTTATGATTACTGATTTCCACAATCGTAAAATTTCATCATTGTCCGTATTATAAGCCATTTTAGAAAATACTGGAAGCAATACCGCTGCAGTAGCACTTATTATCATCCCAGCAAATGGTAACTCCATATAGCCATTAGCAAATTCTGCAAAGACTTCCGTTCCAAAATAGCGACTAATAAAAAACTGATTTGTCGAACTTATAATTAATCCCCAAAAACTTGCGACTAATAATGGTAAAGAGAAACGTAGTATTTCTTTAAAACCTATTGATGTCACTGCTTTATTGCATCTTTTGAATGGAATTCTTTCTATAAATAGTCCAATACAACAACAAAGTATAGAAGAAATAACAAATCCAATAACAGCAGTACGTGCATTTGCTTGAATAAATAATACTGGTAATACAACACACAAAAGCATAAATACCCTTGTCGAAATAATATATATAGTACTAAGATAGGTCTGCTTGTATGTAGCCATAACACTTTCTATCCCCATCAACGGCAACATAAATATAGGAGTCAAAGAAAAATATTGTAAACAAAGCTTTAACTCTGGATTATTAAGTAAATCGGCAAAAAGCGATGAACCGAAAAACAAAACAATTGAGAAAATAGCTCCTAGTACAAAAAACATTGAATTAATTTTTTGTACTAGCGAAAATCCTTCCTCCTTATTTACACGTGCTAAAAAGTATGAATATGCTCTTGGTAAGCCTAATGTAAATACAATCAATAAGGTGTTATAGACATATAGCACTTGTTTATATGTTCCATAATCTGTTTTTGAAAGAAAGCGACTCAGAATTGCTGCACTAATAATACCAAATCCTAACGAAACCAAACTGCCAATTCCTAACCAAGTTGCTTGAATTGTATTACTGCTATTCTTTATATCTATTCGCATCTGTAAAGTTACAAACTCCAATATTTCAATCCATGAATCTTATCGCGGTACATTCCTTTAATATCAACCAATACCGCATGATTATAAGTCATTGCTTGGAAATATTGTTCTTCTAAATCTTTATATTCATCATGAGCAACAGCCACAACTATTGCGTCATAATTATCTCTTGGTTTTTCAACTAAACGGAAACCATATTCCCGTAGTACCTCATCACTATCAGCATACGGATCAACCACATCAACATCGCATCCAAAATCTCTCAATTCATGAATAATATCAACGACTTTTGAGTTACGGATATCAGAAACATTTTCTTTGAAAGTAACTCCCATTACAAGTATACGAGCCCCGAGAACACCTTTACCTAAAGAGATAAGACGCTTAACCAGTTTTTTGGCAATATATCCTCCCATACTATCATTAATATATCGCCCAGCACTAATAATTTGGCAATGATACTTCAATTCACTCGCTTTTTGAACAAGATAATATGGATCAACACCAATACAATGTCCTCCAACTAAACCTGGGTAAAACTTTAAAAAATTCCATTTGGTTCCAGCTGCTTCTAACACATCATAAGTATTAATACCAATGCGACTAAATATAATAGACAACTCATTCATCAGAGCTATATTTACATCGCGCTGAGTATTTTCTATAATCTTTGCAGCTTCGGCAACTTTTACATTTGCAGCACGATGTACGCCTGGTTTCACTACTAATTCATAGACTTTAGCCACAACATCAAGCGCCTCAGTGTCGCAAGCAGAAACAATCTTTATTGTATTGGGGAGTGTATGCACTTTTTCACCCGGATTAATTCTCTCTGGAGAATATCCATATTTAAAATCAATTCCAGCCTTTAATCCACTAACTTCTTCTAAGATGGGCAAGCAGTCTTCTTCAGTACAACCTGGATATACAGTCGATTCATAAACAACATAATCTCCCGGCTTTAGTGCCTTAGCTACAGAACGAGAAGCTGCCAATAAAGGAGTCAAATCCGGTTTGTTATATTTATCTATCGGAGTCGGAACAGCTACTATAAAAAATGAAGCTTCTCTTAGTTTGTCTATTGAAGAAGTAAATTCAATATCTACATTTTCAAAGGCAGATTTATCCAGTTCGTTACAAGGATCAATACCTTGGCGCATTTTAGACAAACGATTCTCATTGATATCAAAACCGACTACAGATACTTTCTTAGCAAACTCTAAAGCAATAGGTAACCCTACATATCCCAAACCAACTAAAGCTAACTTGGCTTCTTTATTAACTAATTTATTATACATTTCCTAGAAATCTTTATTGTGAATTATAATTTACTGACTTTATTGTCTTTTAATTGATATTGCATTTTACTCTCAGGACATATGGCTACCCCATCCTCATTAAAATCAAGACGATGACCATACTCACTCATCCAACCGATCTGACAAGCTGGATTACCGACTAGTAACGCATAAGGAGGAACATTCTTAGTTACTACTGCACCGGCACCAATAAAAGCATACTCTCCGATATCATGTCCACAGACAATAGTAGCATTGGCACCTATAGTAGCACCTTTACCTACATGAGTAGTAGCATATTCTGATTTACGATTGACCGCGCTTCGTGGGTTGACAACATTGGTAAAAACGCAGGAGGGACCTAAAAAAACATCGTCACCGCAGGTAACCCCTGTATATACTGAGACATTATTCTGTACCTTTACATTATTTCCTAACACCACTCCCGGAGAAATAACCACATTCTGACCTATATTACATCGTTCACCTAACGCGCATCCCTCCATTATATGGCTATAATGCCAAATTTTAGTACCGGCACCAATCTGGCAACCTTCATCTACGATCGCCGTTTCATGCGCAAAAAAGTCTTGCATATTTTCTTATTTATAGAATTCTTTTATTCGGTTTATTACAAAATCCTGTTCTGTAGTAGTCAGTTCTGTATGAATCGGAAGAGAAAGAACGGAATGAGCCAATTTTTCTGCTATATCTAAAGCTTCTGCAGAACGGGTTATCAAAGAGAATGCTTCCTGTTTTTGTAATGGAAGAGGATAATAAATCATACTTGGTATACCTCCATCCGCCAGATGCTGCTTTAAAGCATCTCGTTTATTATTCAGAACTTTTAGAGTATACTGATGATATACATGAGTACTTTGTGATAATTCAGCTGGAACAATAATACCTTCTATATCTTTTAAATGGGATGTATAATATTGAGCAGCCTTATTTCGCGCCTGGCAGTATTCATCCAAGTGTTTCAATTTTACATCTAAAATTGCTGCCTGAATTGTATCCAAACGAGAATTACAGCCTATTACTTTATGGTGATATTTTACTTGCTGACCATGATTAGCAATCATCCGGATACGCTCTGCCAATTCATCATCATTTGTCAAAATGGCTCCTCCATCACCGTAGCATCCTAAATTTTTAGAAGGAAAAAAAGAAGTACATCCGATATGACCAATAGTCCCCGTATGCTTCTTTGTCCCGTCAGAAAACGTAAATATACTGCCTATCGCTTGTGCATTATCCTCTATCACATATAAATGATGTTTCTCAGCGAAAGCCATAATAGCCTCCATTTCACAACTCTGTCCAAAAAGATGCACAGGAATGATTGCCTTAGTACGAGGACTTAACGCTTTTTCAATATTGGTTAAAGTAACATTAAAGGTATCATAATCAACATCTACCATCACAGGGACCAATCCCAATAAGCCAATCACTTCTGCAGATGCCACGTATGTGAAAGCTGGTACTATTACTTCGTCACCAGGCTTTAAATTAAGTGCCATTAAAGAAATCTGAAGGGCATCTGTCCCATTAGCACACGTTATAGCATATTTAGCGCCACAATAATCTGCGAGATGCTGAGCAAACTCCTTAACTTTCGGACCATTAATGAATGTAGTGGTATCAATTACTTCCTGAATACCAGAATCAATTTCGGTTTTAATCTTAAGATACTGACCATGAAGGTCAACCATTTGAAGTTTCATATTTGATTTTAATTAATTCTTCGGTAAATTATCCAATTCTTCAAAGCGTGAATTTTTAGAAATAAATTCAGGCACAATTTTTTTCATTAAAGCAACTGTATTTATTATCTCTACATTTTGTGCCAACCCCTCAAAAGCAGCAAAATCTTCTAAAACCTCACTATATTCGTAATGACGAACCTTAGCGATCTTAATCTTTTTATTGGATGTAGGAAGTGTATTTTCTTCTGTGCTCAATAATTCTTCATAAAGTTTCTCTCCAGGTCTCAGTCCCGTAAACTCTATCTTAATATCTTCGTTCGGACGATAACCGGCCAGTTCAATCATCCGGGTAGCAAGATCGACTATTCTCACCGGCTCTCCCATCTCAAATACAAAAATCTCATTGCCTTCTCCCATCATTCCAGCCTCCATGACCAAACGACAAGCCTCAGGAATTGTCATAAAATAACGAATGATATCAGGATGTGTTACAGTAACAGGACCACCATTTTCAATCTGTTCCTTAAAACGAGGTATTACGGAGCCATTACTGCCTAAAACATTACCAAAACGAGTAGTAATAAACTTTGTTTTTCCTTTTACTATTCCTTCCACAATAGCATATCCCAAACTCTGAACATAGATTTCTGCTAAACGCTTGGATGCTCCCATTACATTTGTAGGATTCACAGCCTTGTCAGTCGAAATCATAATCATCTTTTCCGCTCCAAATTCTACGGCTATATCTGCTATTTGACGAGTTCCAACTACATTTACATAGACGGCCTCGCAAGGATTCTCTTCCATTAAGGGAACATGCTTATAGGCAGCAGCATGAAATACAATTTGTGGATGATACTGTTCAAACACCATGCGTACACGTTGCTTCACACGCACATCACCTATTACAGGCACAAAATCAATGCCCGGATATTTCTTCTCAAATTCCAGACGCACATTATGAAGAGGTGTTTCAGCAGAATCGAACAATATTAATTTACGGACCCCAATTTGTGCCAACTGTCTGCAAAGTTCACTCCCAATACTTCCTGCCGCTCCAGTAACCAATATTATCTTATTTTGATATTCTGAAGTTATCTCCTGCATATTAATCTTTATTTCTTCACGTCCTAACAAATCCTCTATTCGAATTGGACGAACAAATTGATAAGAAAGATCATTCACATCCGTTTCACTGATTGAGGGAGCTATTAAAGTTTTTACACCATTGCTCTTACAATATTGAAGTAATCTGTTTTCCTCCTCTTTTATTGAATCATATCGGGAAAAGAGAATACCTTGAATATCGTGCTTACTGACCAAGAAATCAAAGCCCGCTTGGTTATTAAAAGAATAAACTCGCGAATCCGCCAATATTCTTCGGCTATTATCAGAACTAAAAATACAAAATCCAACAATTTTATAATGAGAACTTTTGCGAAGACGAGTTTTAAGGGCCACACTCTTATCATCGGTACCATAAATAAGAATTCGCATATCAGTTTCTCTGACCATCCCTATCAATGATTCATATATCACAATCACTACAACACGAAGCCCAATCAAAGATATTAACGTTAACATTCCATCAGAGATAACAAAGACAAGACTCTGGCTACCGAATAACCGGATACCGCTAAAAAAGATAAATATATAGATTGTCATACAAGTTGTTTTGAATAACACACTGCAAGTTATTCTCCACAAATCTTTAATCTCAGAATAGCGGATGGTATTCCGAAAAGTATTGAATAATAAATCCCCAACGATACTTGCCAAAAAGGCGATTGCTACAACCTCGAATAATTGAAAGACATTCCACCCTATCCCTGTAATATAATGAATGCCGATAAAAGTGAATAGTGTGCACAGGCTGGCAACAATAGTATCTACCCCTAATACAAGCCAACAGCTAAAAAAATTCCGACTGATGTATTGCAGGAATCTTTCTATTGATTTTTTCATAATTTCATTTATAGATAATAACTTCCCTAGAATCCTAGTTCAGTTCTCTTTTCATTTTCCTCCATATATTTTTCACCAACAGTTCCCATGCAATAGTAAATGTTAGCGACAGAAATACAAAGAGCAGAATATAAACCTTTTTCCCCATTCCGGAAGGTTGTTGTGGAACAACTGCCGGTTCCAATACTGCAAAAACAGGCTTCTCCTCCTGAACTTTAGCTCTGGCTACTTGTAACTGATTGGCAACCTGACTATAAACCTGATAAGCTAAATTCATATCATTTTGCAATCGCTCCTGTTCCGCACGAACGCTTTGAAGTATGAGGTTATCATGTGTATCTACATAATCTGCATATTTCTTTTGAGCAACATAATACTCCTGTTGGCGCTCTTTATAAAGTTTTTCCAAATAAATACAATCTTCTTCCGCTTTAGAAATGCGATAACCAATGATACATTCTTGCAATTTATGAACTACAGAATCTGCCACAACCGCAGTTACTTTAGGATCTTGCAAAGTAACAGAGACACTTGTTATAGCCGTTTTTTTATCAACAGAAGCAGCTATATTCTTTTTCAAAACATTGACTTTTATGCCTTCTTCTTTTGTTAGTTCAATAGTACCTGATTTCACTTTATTAAGTGAATTGTCATTATCATCACTATTGAACAAAGACTTCACACCACCAATTACCATTCCGGGCAAACCTATAACATGATTCCACCAAGGAGAAGATTGCCTATCCAAATAATCCATTAAAGTTACATTTGTTCTTTCATCCGATAAAGTAACCTTCATTTCTAACAATTCTAAAAGAAAAGGTGTAGAAGAAACAATATCAGAAGAAAGAGATGCATTCAAAGCATCAGAAACATCTCCTGTAGTAGCTGAACTTCCCAAAAAAGATGCTGCAAGTCCCGCTAAACCATTACCACTCTTAGAACTCCCCATTTCTGGAGAAAGGGTAACCTTTACTGTATACTGTTTAGGTATACTCACCGCTACAATTATTCCAATAATAAAACCAATTCCAATGGCTTTGTATAATTTTTTACGAATAGCAATAATCTTGCGAAAGATATCGACCAAATCAATTTCTATCTCATCACTTTCTGTTTTGTATGGTTCAGAGAGCAAGTTTTTATCCTGTCGTTGTTCTGACATAAAAGTAAATTCTATTATTTCTTTATAAGATTAGCAATAGATGCAATCATCATTCCTAAAGAGCTAAAGGAAGTAGCATAACCTAAAATATTAGCTATGTTCCCTTTCTTCTTAGCCTTACTAG
>ENA-OWPD01000482-OWPD01000482.1-human-gut-metagenome-genome-assembly--contig:-NODE-482-length-45977-cov-8.646226_pt1 | contig 45977 bp, 40 predicted proteins | sample MGYA00248262_ERZ651842 | MGnify/ENA primary metagenome ERZ651842 (study PRJEB26924, sample SAMEA4378253) | human gut metagenome | biome: human gut; feature: human-associated habitat; material: faeces... | reverse complement strand
AACGCTGAAAGTACTTGGAGGGAAGCCTCCTGGGAGGATAGGAACTTGCCAAGCTTTTTTATTACTAAAATAATTTTTTAGAGATACTAAAAAAATATTAAAAAAATGTTTGACAAAGTTTAAAAAATATGGTAATATATCTAAGTCTTAGAAAGCAAGATATAAACTCTTTAACACCATATGCATAAGGCGTATGGGAGGATCTGAATGATACCGTTATGAGTGGAGGTGTAAAATTGAGAGTAAATATTCAATTAGAATGTACAGAGTGCAAAAGAAGAAACTATAGCACATCAAAAAATAAGAAAAATACTACAGAAAGATTAGAAATTAATAAATACTGTAAGTGGGACAAAAAAGTTACTTTACATAAAGAAACTAAGAAATAATTAGTTTAGTTTTACAACGTGCAGGTCAATGGCTCAATTGGTAGAGCATCGGTCTCCAAAACCGAGGGTTGGGGGTTCGAGTCCCTCTTGACCTGCCATTTTTTTATAATGTCGAATCAAAAGGTGATCGCATGAATCTTTTTCAAGGAATAAAAACGGAGTATTCCAAAGTTCAATGGCCTAACAAAGAGGAAGTTAAAAACTCTACTCTTTGGGTAATAGCAATGAGCTTAATACTTAGTATATATTTGGGAGTTTTTGATTTAATTGCTTCTAGACTATTAAAAATTTTGGTATCTCTCTTTGGAGGATAAAGAAATGGAAAAAACCTTAGTAAAAAAATGGTTTATGATTCATACTTATTCAGGGTATGAAAAAAAAGTAAAAACTGACCTTGAACAAAAGATAGAAACTCTTGGAATGGGAGATATTGTAACAAAGATTCTTGTTCCTGAAGAAGAGACTATTGAAGAAGTAAGAGGAAAGAAGAAGACTGTTACAAGAAAAATATTTCCAGGATATGTAATGCTAGAAATGGTAGCTACAAGAGAGGAAAGTAATGAAGGAATTAACTTTAGAGTTGATTCTGATGCTTGGTATGTTGTCAGAAATACAAATGGTGTAACAGGATTTGTAGGTGTTGGTTCTGACCCTATTCCTATGGAAGATGAAGAAGTCAAAAATATTTTTGAAGTTATAGGACTTGATTTAACAAAGGAAGAAAAAGAATTAAAAGAAGTAATAAAAATAAACTTTGCCATAGGTGATTATGTAAAAGTTCTTAAAGGTGGTTTTGCTGATCAAGAGGGTAAAGTAGCAGAAATAGATATGGAGCATAAAAAAGCTAAAGTCATGATCGAAATGTTTGGAAGAATGACTCCAGTAGAAGTAGATTTTGACAGTGTTCAAAAGGCTAATTAGAGCCTTGTTAGTGGGAGATGACACCGTCATTACCACACATTTTTCGGAGGTGTAATTTTAAAAAATGGCAAAAGAAGTAATTAAATTAATAAAACTACAATTACCAGCAGGTAAAGCTAACCCAGCTCCACCAGTTGGACCAGCATTAGGAGCTCACGGAGTAAATATTATGGAATTCTGTAAAGCTTTCAATGCCAAAACTCAAGATAAATCAGGATGGATAATTCCAGTAGAAATCTCTGTTTATAATGACAGAAGTTTCACATTTATATTAAAAACTCCACCTGCATCAGACTTATTAAAAAAAGCAGCAGGAATCCAAACAGCAGCTAAAAACTCTAAAAAAGAAGTTGCTGGACAAATTACAACAGCTAAATTAAAAGAGATTGCTGAAACTAAAATGCCTGATTTAAACGCAGGATCAGTAGAAGCAGCTATGAGAATAATAGCTGGATCAGCAAGATCAATGGGAATCAAAATAGTAGACTAATTAATTTGTTTGGGAGATGGCTAATCGAGCCACTCTATATTAAGTGGTAGGAGGCATCCGCATCACCACAAAGGGAGGAAATTAAAACATGGCAAAACATAGAGGAAAAAAATACTTAGAAATAGCTAAGTTAGTAGAAACTGGAAAGCTTTATGAAGTTAAAGAAGCTTTAGAACTAGTATTAAAAACTAGAACAGCTAAATTTACAGAAACTGTAGAAGTAGCATTAAGACTTGGAGTAGATCCTAGACATGCAGATCAACAAGTAAGAGGTACAGTTGTATTACCTCATGGAACAGGAAAAACTGTAAAAGTTTTAGCAATAACTTCAGGAGCTAACATAGAGAAGGCTTTAGCAGCTGGTGCAGATTATGCAGGAGCTGAAGAATATATAAATCAAATTCAACAAGGATGGTTAGATTTCGATTTAGTAATCGCTACTCCTGACATGATGCCTAAATTAGGAAGATTAGGAAAAATCCTAGGAACTAAAGGATTAATGCCTAACCCTAAATCAGGAACTGTTACTCCAAACATTGCAGAAGCAGTAACTGAGTTCAAAAAAGGTAAATTAGCATTCAGAGTTGACAAATTAGGATCAATTCATGTACCAATTGGTAAAGCAGATTTCGCACCTGAAAAAATTGAAGAAAACTTCAAGGCTTTCATGGATCAAATCACAAGATTAAAACCAGCATCTTCTAAAGGACAATACTTAAGAACTGTTGCTGTATCACTAACTATGGGACCTGGAATCAAAATGGACCCTGCATTAGTAGCTAAATACGTTGGATAAATAATTTAATATAGATCCAAACCAAAGACCGTAGGTGGTTGTGAACCTTAAATTATCCTACCGAGGTTGGAATAAGGTTTCGCTAGCCTCATAGTTTGATTACAACCTCCGTTCCTAACCTTTGGCACGGAGGTAATTTTTAGAAGAAAGAGGAGGTGAATCAAAGAATGGCAACTCAAGCAAAAATCGAACAAGTAGCTGAACTAGCAGAAAAAATAAGAAAAGCTCAATCAGTAGTATTAGTTGACTATCAAGGAATCACAGTTAACGAGGAAACTGAATTAAGAAAAAAAGTAAGAGAAGCAGGTGCTGAATATCTAGTTGCAAAAAACAGATTATTCAAAATAGCATTAAAAGAAGCTGGAGTAGAAGATTCTTTTGATGATTTATTAGAAGGGACTACAGCATTCGCTTTTGGATATGCAGATCCAGTAGCTCCTGCAAAATTAGTTTTTGATTTAGCAAAAGATAAGGCTAAAGCAAAAAAAGATGTATTCAAAATTAAAGGTGGATTATTAACAGGAAAAAGAGTTGAAGCAACTGAGGTAGAAGCTCTAGCTAAATTACCTTCAAGAGATCAATTACTTTCTATGTTACTTAACTCAATGCTTGGACCAATCAGAAAACTTGCTTATGCAACTGTGGCAATCGCTGATAAAAAAGAAGCTGAAACTACAGCTGAATAATTTTGGTCAAATTTAAAATCAAAAATAAAAAATTAAGATAAATATTTTCGAAAAATTAAGGAGGAAACAATAAATGGCATTCAATAGAGAACAATTTATAGCTGATTTAGAAGCTATGACAGTTTTAGAATTAAAAGAATTAGTAACTGCTTTAGAAGAGCACTTTGGTGTAACAGCAGCAGCTCCAGTGGCAGTAGCAGTAGCAGGAGGAGAAGCAGCAGCAGCTGAAGAGAAAACTGAATTTGACGTTATCTTAACTTCTGCAGGAGCTAACAAAATAGCTGTAATCAAAGAAGTAAGAGGAATCACTGGATTAGGATTAAAAGAAGCTAAAGAATTAGTAGACAATGGTGGAAAATTAAAAGAGGGAGTTGCTAAAGAAGAAGCTGAAGCTATAAAAGAGAAGTTAACAGCTGCTGGAGCAACTGTAGAAGTTAAATAGTTTTAACTCAAACTGTTGACTGAGCAATAAATCTTAACTTAGTTAAAAAAAATAGGCACTCTTGAACAGAGTGCCTTTTTACTAATTATTAAGAGTATACTAATTTTTATTTTTGGAAAGTGATAATTAATCATTTGGAAATAGATTAGCCTGTTATTTGCAAATGATTAGGTATTAAATTTTAAGATTGATAAGGGGTGTGAATTAATGGGGAAACTCGTTGAAAGATTGAATTTTGGAAGGATAAAAGAGAGAGGAACTATGCCTCATTTTCTTGAGTTCCAATTGGATTCCTATGAAGATTTTCTACAAGCTAAAGAAGCTCCAAATAATAGAAAAGACAAGGGGTTAGAATCAGCTTTTAGAGAAATTTTCCCTGTTGAATCTTCTAATGGAGATATCAAGTTAGAATATGTAGCTTATGAGTTACATGAAGCTGAACCACCATTAAATGATGAACTTGAGTGTAAAAAAAGAGGTAAGACTTACTCAGCTTCCTTAAAAGTTAGATTAAGACTTATAAATAAGAAAAGTGGAAATGAGATACAAGAGTCATTGGTATATTTTGGAGAGATACCTTTAATGACTGAAAGAGGAACTTTTGTAATAAATGGTGCTGAAAGAGTTGTTGTATCACAATTACATAGATCACCAGGTGTATCATTTAATAAAGAGATAAATATTCAAACTGGTAAAGACCTATTTTCAGGAAAAATTATTCCTTATAAAGGAACTTGGCTTGAATTTGAAACTGACAAGAATGATTTCCTAAGTGTTAAGATTGACAGAAAGAAAAAAGTATTAGCAACTGTATTCTTAAAGGCTATTGATTTTTTTGAGAACAATACAGAAATTAAAGATTACTTTTTAGAAACAAAGGAATTAGAATTAACTCCTATATTCCAAAAATATAAAAATAGAGAAGAGTTAGTAAGTGTTCTTAGAACAAAATTTGAAGGAAGTTTCATCAAAGAAGATATCTATGATGAAGAAACTGGAGAGATAATAGCTGAAGTAGATGCAGTTATTGACGAAGCTTTAATTGAAACTATAATAGATGCTAAAGTAGATAAAGTTGTTTATTGGGAAGTTAAACCAGAAGATAAATTATTAGCAAATACAGTACTAAATGATACTACATTAACAAAAGAAGATGCAGTAACTGAAGTATTTAAAAAGTTAAGACCAGGGGATTTAGTTACTATAGAATCAGCTAAATCACTTATTAGACAAATGTTTTTCAACCCTCAAAGATATGACCTTGAGCCAGTTGGAAGATATAAGATGAATAAAAGACTTAAGTTAAATGTACCTGATGATGAGATACTTTTAACTAAAGAAGATATCATAGCTACAATGAAGTATGTAATTAACTTAAATAATGGAAATGGACATACTGATGATATAGATAATCTATCAAATAGAAGGGTAAGAGGAGTAGGAGAGTTACTTTTAATGCAAATTAAAGCTGGACTTTCTAAGATGGGAAAAATGGTAAGAGAGAAAATGACTATTCAAGACTCTGAAACATTAACTCCACAATCTCTTTTAAATACTAGACCATTAAATGCTTTAATATTAGATTTCTTTGGTTCTGGTCAATTATCTCAGTTCATGGACCAATCAAATCCATTATCTGAGTTAACTCATAAGAGAAGAATTTCAGCTTTAGGACCTGGAGGACTTTCAAGAGAAAGAGCAGGATTCGAGGTTAGAGACGTACATGACTCTCACTATGGAAGAATCTGTCCAATAGAAACACCAGAGGGACCAAACATCGGTCTTATTGGATCATTAGCTATCTATGCTAAAATAAACAAATATGGATTTATAGAAACTCCATATATTAAAGTTGTAGATGGAAAAGCTGATTTTGACAGAATAGAGTATTTAGCAGCTGATGAAGAAGAAGGATTATTCATTGCCCAAGCCGATACTAAAATTGGAGAAAACAATGAACTTTTAGGAGAAGTTGTTTGTAGATTTGGACATGAAATAGTAAATATAACAGGAGAAAAAGTTGATTACCTAGATATCTCTCCTAAACAAGTGGTATCTGTATCTGCAGGATTAATTCCATTCCTTGAGCACGACGACGCCAACAGAGCACTGATGGGATCAAACATGCAAAGACAGGCTGTACCATTATTAAGAACAGAAGCACCTTATATAGGAACTGGACTAGAAAGAAAAGTTGCTGTAGATTCAGGAGCTTTAGTAGTATCTAAAGTAGACGGAAAAGTTGTTTATGTAGATGCTAGCAAAATAGTTGTAGAAGATGAAAACGGAAAAGAACATAAATATAGATTATTAAACTATGAAAGATCAAACGCTTCTATGTGTTTACATCAAACTCCTTTAGTATCTATTGGAGAAGAAGTTAAAGTTGGAAGTATCCTAGCTGATGGACCAGCAACAAAAGGTGGAGACTTAGCATTAGGTAGAAATATACTTATGGCGTTCATGCCTTGGGAAGGATATAACTACGAGGACGCGATCCTAATTTCTGATAGATTAAGAAAAGATGATGTGTTTACATCAATTCATATAGAAGAGTATGAAATAGAAGCTAGAAATACTAAATTAGGAGATGAAGAGATTACAAGAGAGATCCCTAATATCTCTGACGAAGCACTAAAAAAATTAGATGCTAATGGTATTATAACTATTGGTTCTGAAGTAGGACCAGGAGATATCCTAGTAGGAAAAACTGCTCCTAAGGGAGAAACTGAACCACCTGCAGAAGAGAAACTATTAAGAGCAATCTTCGGGGAAAAAGCAAGAGATGTAAGAGATACATCATTAAGAATGCCTCATGGTTCAAAAGGAACAGTAGTAGAAATTCTTGAATTATCAAGAGAAAATGGTGATGAACTAAAAGCTGGTGTAAATAAAGCTATAAAAATATTAGTTGCAGAAAAAAGAAAAATCACTGTTGGAGATAAGATGTCAGGACGTCACGGAAACAAAGGGGTTGTATCAAGAGTATTACCAGCAGAAGATATGCCTTTCTTAGCTGACGGAACACACTTAGACGTTGTACTTAACCCACTAGGGGTGCCTTCACGTATGAACATTGGACAGGTACTAGAAGTTCACTTAGGAATGGCTATGGGTAACTACAATGGTGGAACACATATAGCAACTCCAGTATTTGATGGAGCATCAGAAGATCAAGTTAAGGATTACTTAGAAAAACTAGGATTCCCTAGAAGTGGAAAAGTTGATCTATACGATGGAAGAACAGGAGATAAATTTGATAATCCTGTAACTGTAGGAAGAATGTATATGTTAAAACTTCACCACCTAGTTGAAGATAAGATGCACGCAAGAGCAATTGGACCATACTCATTAGTAACACAACAACCACTAGGAGGAAAGGCTCAATTCGGAGGACAAAGACTTGGAGAGATGGAAGTTTGGGCACTAGAAGCATATGGAGCATCTAATATACTTCAAGAGATGTTAACAGTAAAATCAGACGATGTTACTGGAAGAACAAAAACTTATGAAGCTATCATAAAAGGTGAAGAGATGCCAGAAGCAGACTTACCAGAATCATTTAAAGTATTATTAAAAGAGTTCCAAGCACTAGCATTAGATGTAGAACTATTTGATAGTGAAGATAATATAATAAACGTAGATGAAGAGTTAAATAAAGAAGAGATCTTAACTGAATACTCTCCTTTAGATGACTTTAAAGATTAATAAAAAATAATTGATATTTTAAGATTGGAAAATAAGTTAAGGAGGACTCTCTTTAACTTATTTCTAGTCGTTTATAGCTTTATCTCAATAAGGAGGCTTTGTATTTAATGGGAATTAGAAGTTTTGAGAAAATAAGAATTAGATTAGCATCTCCTGAGAAAATCGAAGAATGGTCTCATGGAGAGGTTACAAAACCTGAAACAATAAACTATAGAACTTTAAATCCAGAAAGTGATGGACTTTTCTGTGAAAAAATATTCGGACCAACTAAAGATTGGGAATGTGCATGTGGAAAGTATAAAAGAATGAGATATAAAGGTCTAGTTTGTGAAAAATGTGGGGTAGAAGTAACTAGATCTAAGGTAAGAAGAGAGAGAATGGGACACATTTCTCTAGCTGCACCAGTTTCTCATATTTGGTATTCTAAAGGAACACCAAATAAAATGTCACTTATAATAGGACTATCTCCAAAAGAGTTAGAGTCAGTACTATATTTTGCAAGATATGTAGTTACTGAAACTGGGGAAAGTAATTTAAAAGAAGGAAAAATCTTAACTGAAAAAGAGTACAAGTTATATAAGCAATTATATGGAAATAGATTTGAAGCTTTAATGGGAGCTGAAGCTATTTTAAAACTTCTTGAAAAGATAAATCTTGAAGAGTTAAGAGAAGAGTTAGAAAAAGAGTTAGATGATGTAAGCTCATCTCAAAAGAGAAAGAAAGTTGTTAAAAGATTAAAAATAGTAAGAGATTTTATAGCTTCTAACAACAAACCTGAATGGATGATACTTAAAAATGTTCCAGTAATACCAGCTGATTTAAGACCAATGGTTCAATTAGATGGAGGAAGATTTGCAACTTCTGACTTAAATGATCTATATAGAAGAGTTATTAACAGAAATAACAGACTTAAAAAACTGTTAGAAATAAAAGCACCTGAAATCGTTGTTAAAAACGAAAAAAGAATGCTACAAGAAGCAGTAGATGCTTTAATAGATAATGGAAGAAGAGGAAAACCAGTAGTTGCTCAAAATAACAGAGAGTTAAAGTCACTATCTGATATGTTAAAAGGAAAACAAGGAAGATTTAGACAAAACCTACTTGGAAAAAGGGTTGACTACTCAGCGAGATCGGTTATCGTTGTTGGACCATCATTAAAGATGAACCAATGTGGAATTCCTAAGAAAATGGCTCTTGAGCTATATAAACCTTTCATTATGAGAGAGTTAGTAAAAAGAGAGTTAGCTAGTAACATAAAAACAGCTAAAAAATTAGTTGAAGAAGCAGACGATAAAGTATGGGATGTAATCGAGGATGTAATTCAAGATCACCCAGTACTACTTAACAGAGCTCCGACTCTACACAGACTTTCAATACAAGCATTTGAACCTGTACTAATAGAAGGAAAAGCAATTAGACTTCACCCATTAGTATGTTCAGCATTTAACGCTGACTTCGACGGAGACCAAATGGCAGTTCACTTAATGCTATCTCCAGAAGCGATAATGGAAGCAAAACTATTAATGTTAGCACCAAATAACATAATATCTCCATCAAACGGAGAGCCAATAGCAGTTCCATCTCAAGACATGGTTATGGGATGTTTCTATATGACAAAAGAGAGACCAGGTTCTAAAGGAGAAGGAAAAGCATTCTCTAACATAGCTCAAGCTTTAACAGCTTATCACAATGGAGTACTAGATACTCATGCTATGATTAAAGTAAGAATAAATGGTGAAATGATAGAAACTACTCCAGGAAGATTAATGTTCAACGAACTATTACCTGAAGTAGATAAGCAATATAACCAAACTTTTGGTAAATCTCAATTAAAGAAACTTATTGCTAAGTTATATGATGAGCATGGATTTACTGAAACAGCTGAATTAATCAACAAGATTAAAGATTTTGGATACCACTATGGAGCTATGGCAGGAGTATCAGTTGGTATAGAAGACCTTGAAATTCCAGCAGCTAAGAAAGATATCCTAGCAAAAGCAGATGAGCAAGTAGCACAAATCGAAGCTGATTATAAAGCAGGAAAAATTATTAACGAAGAAAGATATAGAAAAACAATCACTGTATGGTCTGAAGCAACTGATGCAGTCACTAAAGCAATGATGAATGGACTAGATCAATTCAACCCAGTTTACATGATGGCGAACTCAGGAGCCAGAGGTAACATTTCTCAGATGAGACAGTTAGCGGCAATGAGAGGAAACATGGCCGATACACAAGGAAGAATCATCGAGGTACCTATCAAAGCTAACTTCCGTGAAGGACTAACAGTATTAGAGTTCTTTATGTCATCACACGGAGCTAGAAAAGGACTAGCAGATACTGCCCTAAGAACTGCTGACTCAGGATACTTAACAAGAAGACTTGTTGATATATCACATGAAGTTATAGTTAATGCAGAAGATTGTGGAACTCATCAAGGAATTGAAGTAGGAGAATTAATCTCTGAAGGTAAGGTAATTGAAGAGTTAAAAGAAAGAATAAACGGAAGAGTTCTTGCAGAAGATTTAGTATATGAAGGAGAAGTAATAGCTCCAAGAAATACTTTAATTGGAAAAGAACTAATTAAGAAAATAGATGAATTAGGAATTAGAAAAGTTAAGATAAGATCTCCATTAACTTGTGCTCTTGAAAAAGGAGTATGTAGAAAATGTTATGGAATGGATTTATCTAACCATAAAGAGATATTACTTGGAGAAGCGGTTGGAGTTATTGCAGCTCAATCAATCGGAGAACCAGGTACTCAGCTTACAATGAGAACATTCCATACTGGAGGAGTTGCAACAGCAGCAGCAGTAGTAAGTGGAGTTAGAGCTGAAAATTCAGGTAAGGTAGCTTATAGAGACGTTAAGATACTAGTAAATGAGGAAAATGGAGACGAAATAGTAGTTAGTCAATCTGCTAAATTAATTATAGGAAACTATGATTATGAGATTCCATCAGGTTCTATCTTAAAAGTAAAAGAGGGACAACAAGTTGAAATTGGAGAAACATTAGTTACATTCGACCCATTCCATATCCCTATTATTGCTGACCAAGATGGAAGAATTGAGTATAGAGAACTTTATGTAAAAGAAAACTATGACGAAAAATATGATGTTACAGAATTTATGGCAATTAAACCTGTAGAATCTGGAGATATCAACCCAAGAGTTGTGGTATTTGATGCTGAAGGAAATACAAAAGGAAGCTATACTATCCCATTCGGAGCTTACTTAATGGTAAGGGAAGGGGAAGAGATTAAAAAAGGACAAATCATTGCTAAAATCATTAAAGAGGGAGCAGGAACAAAAGACATCACTGGAGGTCTTCCAAGAGTTCAAGAGCTATTTGAAGCTAGAAATCCTAAAGGAAAAGCAATGCTTACTGAAATAGAAGGTAAGGTAGAAGTAACTGGTAAGAAGAAGAAAGGTATGAGAGTAATCTTAGTTAAATCAGTTTCTGATTCAAGTGATTATAAAGAGTACTTAGTACCAGTTGGAGAGCGTCTAGTTGTTACTGATGGAATGCTTGTAAAAGCTGGAGATAAGATAACAGAAGGAGCTATTTCTCCATTTGACGTTCTAAATATTAAAGGACTTGTAGCAGCTGAGCAGTTTATCCTAGAATCTGTACAACAAGTGTATAGAGACCAAGGAGTTACTGTAAATGATAAACACATTGAGATTATCGTTAAACAGATGTTTAAGAAAGTAAGAATAGTTGATTCAGGAGCATCTTTATTCTTAGAGGATGAAGTTGTAGAAAAGAGAGTAGTAGAATTAGAAAACGAAAAACTTCAAGCTGAAGGAAAAGCTATAATCAAATATGAACCAATTATTCAAGGTATTACTAAAGCAGCTGTTAATACAGGAAGTTTCATATCAGCAGCTTCATTCCAAGAAACTACTAAAGTTCTTTCAAATGCAGCTATTGAAGGAAAAGTTGACTTCTTAGAAGGATTAAAAGAAAACGTAATTATCGGTAAGAAGATACCAGCTGGAACTGGATTTAGTGCTTATAAAAAGATAAAAGCAAAAGTTATAGAAGAAGATTTAATGGAACAAGAGTAATAGTAGATGTAGAATAGGCGACAATGTCGCCTATTCCTATATCTGTTTTATCTTTCTGGAGGTTGTAATGAGAAGTATGACAGGATATTCAAAGTTGTCTTATCAAGATGATAAGTATGCTTTGAACATGGAACTTAAAAGTGTAAATAACAAAAATTTGAATTTAAAAATAAAACTTCCATATAATCTTAATTTTTTAGAGGGAGCAATTAGAACAGAGATAGCTTCTAAAGTAAGTAGAGGGTCATTAGATTTAAAAATAGAGTTTAGTGATTTAAGAGATTTAGGAAAACTTTTTGATTACGATAAAGAGCAAAGTAAAGGATACATGAATGTATTACTTGAAATGGAAAAAGATTTTAATGAAAAATTTAGTAATAAAATGGATATTTTAGTTAGAAATTTAAATGTAATAAAGAAAAATGATTTTGAAATAGATGAAGAGGAATATACAAATTTCATATTAGGAAAGATAAAAGAATTATTAACACCTTTCATTAAAACAAGAGAAGAAGAAGGGGAACGTTTAAGAATATATTTCCTTGAAAGAATCTCTGTATTAGAAGCTAATATAGATGAAATAAAAAAATATAAAGACCAAGTTGTAGAAATATATAAAAATAAACTTTTAGAAAGATTAGATAAAATAAAAGGAAATATTGAATTTAAAGAGGAAGATATATTAAAAGAAATATTACTTTTTACTGATAAATCTGATATTTCAGAAGAAATTTCTAGATTGGATAGTCATATGGAACAATTAAAGAAAGAACTTTCTTTAAAAGGAGTTGCAGTAGGTAAAAAAATAGATTTTATATTACAAGAGATATATAGAGAGTTAAATACAACAGGGGTAAAATCAAATCTTTATGAAATTTCAAAACTTATAGTAGAGTGTAAAAATGAATTGGAAAAAATAAGAGAGCAATCAATGAATATAGAATAGGAGGAGAGATGAAACCAATAAATATAGGATTTGGTAATATGGTAATACAGAGTAGAATAGTAGCTATAATAAATCCTGATTCTGCTCCTAGTAAAAGGCTTAGAGATGAAGCAAAAATAGAAAATAGATTGATTGATGCAACTTTAGGGAAAAAAACAAAAACTCTTATAATAACAGATTCAAACCATGTTATAATGTCAGCAATAAATCCAGAAACAATATCACTTAGGATAGAGAAAGGAGAAAAAAATGAGTAGAGGAACAAAAGGTCATCTATATGTAGTATCAGGACCAAGTGGTGCTGGAAAATCTACTATTTGTAGAATGGTTCGCAAAATGCTTGGAATCAATCTAGCTACATCAGCTACAACTAGAGCTCCAAGAGAAGGGGAAATGAACGGGAGAGATTACTATTTTTTAACTAAAGAGGAGTTTTTAGCTAAAGAAAAAAATGGAGAATTTTTAGAGTATGCTACTGTTCATGGAAATTATTATGGAACTTTAAAATCTGAAGTAGAGAGTAGACTTTTAGCTGGAGAAGATGTAATATTAGAGATAGATGTACAAGGAGGGCTACAAGTAAAAGCTCAGTATCCAGATGCACATTTAATTTTCTTCAAAACTCCAACTATGGAAGAATTAGAAGTTAGATTAAGAGGAAGAAAAACAGATAGTGAAGAGACTATTCAATTAAGACTTAAAAACTCTATTAAAGAATTAGAATATGAAAAAGAGTATGAAGTAACAATTATTAATAAAACAGTAGAAGAGTCTTGTGCAGCACTTAGAAAAATTATAGAAGATAAATATAATTAATAGGAGGATTATATATGAAAAAAGAGATAATATATGATGAATTATTAGAAAAAATACCTAATAAATATATACTAACAATTGTAAGTGGACAAAGAGCTAGACAAATAGGAAAAGGAGAGCCTCTTTTAACTAAGTGTAGCAAAAAAGATACTGATGTAAAAAAAGCTTTTAGAGAGATATTAGCTGGAAAAATAGGATATGAAATAGCGGAAGATAAAGTTGGTGAATAACTTTATGTTAAAAAAAATATTGGCAATTTTAATATTGCCAATTTTTATTTTATCTTGCAGTAAAGAGGTACAAAAAATAGAAAATAGTAAGTTTTTATTTGGAACTTATATAAGTATAACTGTATATGATAAAGATGAAAAATTGGCAAATAGAGCTATTGAAGCTGCTTTTCAAGAGATAGAAAGAATAGATAATAAGTTTAATAGTAAAGTAAAAGGAAGTATTATAGATAATTTAAATTCTGGGAAAGAAAAAAAAGTAAAACTAGATGAAGAGGGAGTATATCTTTTTCAAAATTTAAAAAAAATTTATGAGTTATCTCATGGAAAATATGATGTAACAATAGGTCCTCTTTTAGATGTTTGGAATTTTGGTGCTAAAGAGCAAAGAGAACTTCCTAAAATAGAAGAGTTAAAAAAAGCAATGGAATATATAGGATTTTCTAAAATAGTTTTAGATGGGAATGAATTGTATTATTCAGAGGATAAGGCAGAGATAGATACAGGCTCATTTTTAAAGGGATATGCAGTAGAAAAAGCTAAAGAGACTATGAGAAATTTAGGAGTAACAAGTGCTTTTATTTCATCTATTTCTAGTATAGAAACTATAAATACTAAACCAGACGGAAAAAATTGGAGAATAGGGGTAGAAAATCCAGAAAATCCAAAGGAACTTTTAGGAATAGTAGAATTAAATAATGAAGGAATGGGAGTTTCAGGAGATTATCAAACTTATATTGAGATAGATGGAAAGAGATATCATCATATAATTGATAAGACAACTGGTTTTCCTGTAGCAGATAAAAAAATGATAGTAGTAATATCAGATAATGCTTTTTTCTCAGATATGTATTCTACAGCTTTTTTCACTATGCCTATTGATGAAATATTAGATTATTCTGATAAAAATAATTTAGGTGTATTGATAGTGGATAAAGATATGAAAATTTATAAAAGTTCTAAGATGAATATAGAGTTAAAATAATTGTAGATAAAAAATAAATTAGAGCAAGTAGGTTTAAACCATACTTGCTCTAATTTTTTGGTTATTATTTTAAGCTATTTTGAATTAAAGTTTTAGGGTCTTGAATTGCAACTTTAGTTTTTACATCTACTATTTTTATATTTTTAAATCTTTGAGGTTCTTTTATAGCAACATCATGAGCAAATATAATAACTTTTGCGTTTTCTACATCTTTTGGAGTTATTCTATTAACAATTCCATTAGCTCCTTGAGTTTCTACTTTTATTTTTACGCCTAATTTAGTTGCAGTTTTTTCTAGAGCTTTTGCTGCTAAGAAAGTATGAGCAACTCCTGAAGGGCAAGATGTTATTGCTAATACTTCAGCTTCTCCTTCTCCTTGTACACTTTCACAGTTTATTTCTTCTTCAGAATCCTCTTTTTCAATTGCTATTGGTTTTAAAGCATTTACTATTAGTGCAGTAACTAGAGCTCCAGCTACAGTACCTATTATATATCCTATTTTTCCTTCAACTACAGGAAGAACAATCCAACCTCCCCAAGGAGCATGGTTAATACAATTCATTAAGAATCCAATAACATTTCCTACAATTCCTCCTGCAACTATTGCTGGTAGAACTCTTACAGGGTCAGCAGCAGCAAATGGAATAGCTCCTTCACTGATACCAATAAGTCCCATTATAGCAGCAGCTTTACCTGCTTCTTTTTCCTCTTTAGTATATTTTCTAGGAGACATAAATGTAGCTAATGCCATTCCTAATGGTGGAGTACAAATAGCTATTCCAACTCCTCCCATTAACCAAGGTTGAGTATCAACTTGAGTTTGAGCAAATAGTGTAGCAACTTTATTGATAGGTCCTCCCATATCAAATGCAGTCATTCCTCCTAGAATACTTCCTAACACTACTTTTCCACTTCCAGCCATTCCAGCTAGCCAATTATTCATTGCTTCCATCATACTTGCAATAGGATTTCCAATTATCCAAATAACAACAGAACAAACTAAGAAAGTTCCTATTAATGGATAGATAAAGATTGAACCTAGAGATTTCATACTATCTGGTAATTTAATTTTCTTTAAATTTTGAACGATAAATCCAGCTATGAATCCGACAATAATTGCACCTAAGAATCCTGTTTTATAGTTTTGTACTGCTATCCAAGAACCAATCATACCTGGTGCTAATCCTGGTTTATCAGCTATTGAGTAAGCTATATATCCTCCAAGTATTGCAGTGAAAAGAGTAAGTCCTGCAATACCCATATCTGCCATCTCTTTTAAGAATCCACTATCTGGAACAGCACCTTTTCCTGATAACATAACTGCTAATGATAAAAGAACTCCTCCTGCAACTATAAATGGAATCATATGAGATGTTCCAAATAGTAAGTGTTCTTTCATTCTATTTAAAGTTTGTTTAAAATCTTGCTTTTCTGCTGTATTTTGAACGAAATTATTTTCCTCAACTTTTTCTTCTATTTTTTCTTCTTCAACTTTTTCATTTTTTAAGATTATATCCAAAAATTCTTTTTTAGTTTTAGCATTTTTTAATTCATCTAAGAATCCATCCTCCATAAATAGAGTAGTTAAATTTGATAAAACTTCTATATGAGTAGAACCTTTTTCTGAATCTGGAATAGCTATTAAGAAAGCTAATTCAACTTCATTGTCTTCATCAACTGATTCCCAATCAGTAATTTTATTTTTTAATCTCATTGCTGAGATTTTAGCACTTTTAACTGTTGTAGACTTTCCATGTGGAATTGCTAAACCATCTTCTAATCCTGTTGGAGATTTTGTTTCTCTCTCCATTACAACTTTTAAAAACTCGTCTCTGTTTTCTAAAACACCACTTGCATTTAAAAGGTCAACTAATTTTTCAATAGTTTCAACTTTTGTTTTACACTCTGAATCAAGAATAATTAAATTTTCATCAATTAAATTTCTAAAATTCATTACTTTTACCTCCACTTATATTTTATAGTATGAGTATAACAAAATTTTACTTGTTTGAATAGAATCTAAATTTTTCAAAAAAATATGATTTTTTTTGACTTTATATGTTTTAATTTAGTTGATTTTAATATTTTATGATATAATTAATATAATAACAATTTGTAAGGAGAAAGCAGATGACAAATAGAATGTTAGATATATTAAAAATACTTTTAGAAAATGAAGGAAAATCTTCTTATAAATATCTATCAGAAAATCTTTTTATAAATGAAAGAAGTATTCGGTATGATATAGAGAAAATAAATGAACTTCTTTCTGAAAGTCATTTTATAGAGATAGAAAAAAAGTCTAAAGGGGAACTTTTTTATTCAAATTTAAATGTACTTTCTGATGTAATCTCTTTCTTTCAAAAAAATATCTCTACAGATGAAATAAAAGATGAAATAGTATTATTTAAAACATTATTTCAAGAAAAATTGAATTTAAAAGACCTAGGTGAAGAGTTAGATGTTAGTAGAACAACTATAAAAAATATTGTAAGAGAGATTAGAGAAAAATTAGAAAAATACAATTTGAAATTAGAAACAGAGATTCAAAAGGGATTAATCTTAGTTGGAGAAGAGGGAAATATTAGAACTGCCCAATTAAAATTTTTAAATAAGTATTTTAATTATTTTTCTTCTAAACATTCAGAGTTTATAAAAAAATTATTAGATGAGATTTTTTTATTAGAATACAAGGAGATTTCTAAAAAATTTATAGATATCCTAATGGAAGAAAAAAATATTTTAATTGCTGATGAACCTTATTTAACATTTCAAAACTATATTTGTATTATGATTTGGAGATTAAAAAATAGTAAGTTTTTAACTAAGATAGAAAATGAGAATTTTTTCAAAAGAACTGCTGAGTATTCTCAAATAAAAAATAATATAAAAATTATAGAGAAAAATTTTAATATTTTTATAAATGATATTGAAATTTTAAAATTAACTGATTTATATTTAGGGTGTCATAATTATTGTAATGAAAGTAATTTTTATAATTTTTGGATAGAGATTGATGTTTTAGCAAAAAAGATAATAGAAAATTTTTCAATAAATATGGAGATTGATTTAACTAAGGATAAAGATTTGTTATATGGAATTATAAATCATTTAAAACCAACAATTCATAGACTAAAAAATAGTATTTCCTTAGAAAATTCTATTTTAACTGATTTTTTGAAAAACTATAAACCTATTTTTGAAGCTACAAAAAAATCATTATCTCCTTTGGAAGATTTTATAGGAATGGAGATTACTCCAGATGAGATAGCTTTTTTAGGGACTCATCTTAAAAGTGCCATTGATAAAAATTTTTCTTTAGAGAAAAAAGTTTTAATTGTTTGTGGTTTTGGCTATGGAACATCAAAACTTTTAGCTCAGCAACTAAAAAATGCTTATAGTGTTTTTGTAAAAGATATAATTCCAATTTATAAGTTAGAAGAGTACGATTTAGATGAAATTGATTTAATTATTACTACATTACATTTAGATAATAGTTTTTCAAAACCAATAGTACAAGTTAATACTATTTTATCTAATGAAGATAAAATAAATTTACAAAAAGCTGGATTACAGGAGCAACAAAGAAAAATTAGATTTAGTAATTTAATAAAAATAATAGAGAAAAATACTCTTATTACAGATTTAGCAACATTAAAAAAAGAATTAAAGGAATTTATAGGTGATTTACTTATTGATGATACTAGTAAAAATATTCTTTCTCTTTCTGAGCTTTTAAAGAATAATATTATTTTGCAAAGCGATTCTAATGATTGGAAAGAAGCTATATTAGAGATAGGTGAGATGTTACTAGATGATGGTTCATGTGATAAGACATATATAGATAGCATGATTAAAAAGATAGAAGAATATGGTTCATATATGGTTACCAATAAAAAAATTGCTATTCCTCATAGTAAAAATGATAATAATGTTTTTAAAACTGCTATGGGATTACTTACTTTAGAAAATGAAGTTATTTTTCCTGGAAATCTTCCTGTAAAAACAATATTAGTTTTTACCTCTATAGATGGAGAGGAACATTTAGAAGCTTTAGCTGATTTTATGGATTTAGCCAATAACCATAATTTTTTACCAAGATTAGATGAGTTTACAAATATTAGAAAGGTAAAAGATACTATTAAAAAGTTTGAATTTTTATCTAAAATAGGAAAAAATGAATAAATAAAAGAGAGCGATAAAAATCGCTCTCAAAAAATCATATTTATAAAAACTAAGCAACTTTAACGTCTACAGCCATAGGTCCTTTTTTACCTTCTGTAACTTCGAAAGTAACAGCTTGTCCTTCTTCTAAAGTTCTGAATCCTTCTCCTACTATTCCAGTGAAGTGTACGAAATAATCAGCACCATCTTCGCTAGTTACAAATCCAAATCCTTTTTCTTTGTTAAACCATTTTACAGTTCCCTTTAACATTTTACAAACCTCCAAAATAAAAAACTTCTCGTCCAAATAGTAGAATTTACATAAATTCAGCTCCCTAGAACAATTAAGTAGATTATACATCAACTATTGAAGAATATCAAGTGTTTTTTATAAAAAAACTAATAAAATATTAGAAAGTAAGTTATCTTGAAAAAATATTAAACAGTTTATTTGATTTTTATTCATAAAAAATGTATAATTTAAATAAGGTATACTAATAGATTAGGAGGAGAATGAAAGTGAAAATAAATCCTATGATTATTGAAGGAAATTGGAAAGAGGGATATACATTAGATTATTTTATGCTAGAAAGTAATTATAAAGGGGAGGATATTTTTGGTTATCCAATTTTTGATGTAAAATATAGTGAGATTGGAAAAGCAATGAATGAGTTAAAATATCATAAAGAATATAATAAAGCTATAGAAATAGCAAATATAGTGACGAAATTTATAAAGGAAGAATGGAAGATAGCTGCTAAAATTGATGGGATAATAGCTACACCTCCTACTTATTCAAGAGAGATTCAACCACTTTTTCAAGTAGTAAAACATCTAGGAGAAAATTTACAAAAGCCAATATCTTTAGATTTCTTTAGAAAATTAAGTTCTGAAGAGTTAAAAAAACTTCCTCAAGAGAAGAAGATGGAACTATTTAAAAATAGTATAATTAAGGAAAGAAAATTAACAAAGAGAGGAAATATACTTTTAGTAGATGATATATTTAGTACAGGAGCTACTCTTAGAAATCTTTGTGAACTTTTAAAAGAGGATATATATGTAGATGATATTTATGTTCTTACAATATGCAAAAATATAAAAAGTAAATAAAATAAAAAGAGATAAACCTTTAGTTTAATGCTAAGGGTTTATCTCTTTTTTGAGATATTTTTATAAAATTAAATTGATGAGAATTAAATAACTTAGTATCTTATTTCATATTTTTAACTGAAGAATAAGTTAAACCTTTTATTTGTTCAGCTCTAGGTGTTCCAGTTACAAAAGAAGCTAATACTGATACAATAACACTACCACCTATTATTAAGAAAGATATCATAAATTCAAATACTTTTGGTTGAACATAGTTAGGAATTACAGCAGCAGCCATTCCCATAGGGTTAGTTAAATATACAGCTATTAATATTGAAGCTATAAATCCAACCCAAACAGCTTTTGTATTTACTTTTTCAAAGAAGATACCAACTAAGAAAACTCCAGCAATAGGGCCTCCTAATAATCCAGTAATTGCTTGGAAGTATAGGAACATATCTCCTTGTCCAGCATATAAGAAGTGTACTGCAAGTATTGTACTTAAAATTCCTACTACCCAGCTTGAACCTTTAGCAAAAGATAATTTTTGTTTATCGCTCATATCTGGTCTTAAATGTTCTAAGATATCAGCTGTCATGCAAGTAGAAACAGAGTTTAAACTTGATGAAACAGTAGATTGAGCAGCAGCAAATATAGCTGCAAGAACAAGTCCAGAAATACCAGTAGGGATATATTGAATTACAAAGTATGGTAATATAGCATTTCCATTTATACCAGTAGGAAGTTGAGTTTTAAATTTAAAGAATATAAATAGAGCAGAACCCATTCCTACAAAGATAAAGATACTTGTAAGAAGTAAAGGAATATTCATAAATAAACTTTTCTTAGCTTCCTCTTCATTTTTAGTAGTGTTGTATCTTTGAACTATATCTTGGCTTCCTACATAAGAGTATATAGAGTTAACAAATCCACCTATTAACATAGTCCAAATACTGATTTTAGCAAGGTCCATACTAAAGAAATCACTATTTAAAAGCATTCCACCTTCAGAAAGGGCTTTAAATCCTTGTCCAACTCCTTCAGGAGCAGCTGTAAATCCTGCTATGATAATTAATAGTGCTCCAAGTAATAAAACAATAGTTTGAATAGCATCTGACCATAAAACTGCTTCAATTCCTCCCATTGAAGTATAAGCAACACAGAAAATTGCAACTCCAACAGTAAGTATTACAGGATTTAAACTTGGAAGAGCTTGTTGTAAAGCTAATGTTGGAAGATAAAGTACTATAGCCATTCTAACAACATGGAAAAGAATAAAAGCTAAACTTCCAATAAGTCTGAATTTGTTATCAAATCTTTTTCCAAGATATTCATAAGCTGTAGTTACGTTAACTCTTCTAAAGAAAGGGACAAATACAACAGCTGCAACCCAAACAATAGGAATAATTCCTAAAGGTGCCATCCCTAATAGCCATCCTTTACTAAAAACAGAAGCAGGAATAGCAATAAAAGATATAGATGATAGTGCAGTTGCATAAATACTACAAGCAGTTACCCAAGCAGGAACTCTTCCTCCAGCTTTAAAATAATCTTCAGTAGAAGTTGTTCTTTTTGAAAAATAAACTCCAACCATAAACATACCTACAAAATAAAGTAAGATAACAACCCAGTTAAACCAATGCCAATTCATAAAAAACCTCCTAAAATTTTATAAAGATATAAACTAAAATTTTTGTTCTCGTGAACATTTTTTAATAATAACTTATAATAGTATTTTTTCTATAAAAAGTCAAGATTTTTTTTCGGTACAACTGTTCGAAAAAAGATATTTGGTGTATGTAAAACTAATAATTATGCTACTTTTATAAAAAAAAGAAAAAAATTATATAAAGAAAAAAACAAGTGTATTTTTATAAAAAATAATATGTTCATTTTATAAATGGTGAAAATGAATGTTTTAAGTTTTAAACGTTCAAAAAATAAATAAATTTTAAATAAAATTATTGACAAATACAGAAAAAAAAGATATATTAATATTAGAAGAAATGAACACGTGAACAAAATAGGAGAACGTTTATGGTAACTCAAAAAGAAATTGCTGAAAAATTAGGGATAAGTAGAACTACAGTGGCAAGAGCAATAAATGGAAGTCCTTTAATTAAAGAAGAAACAAAGAAAAAAATTTTAGAATTAGTTAAAGAAACTAATTATGAAAAAAACTATGTGGGAAGTTCTTTAGCAGGAAAAAAAACAAAAAAAGTTTGTGCTTTAGTAGTAGAGTCTAAAAATGAGTTTTATACAAGTGAAATAAAAAGGGGAATTAATTTAGCTATTAAGGAATACAAAGCATATAACTATAAAATAGAAATAAAAACAACAGATATTAATGATCCAGAAAAGCAAATAGAAAAGTTAGAAAAATTATTAAAAATAAAAGATTTAGATGGAATTATAATAACTCCTTTGGATAAAGAAAAAGTTTATAAAATTATAAAACCATATTTAGAAAAACTAAAAATAGTATCACTAGGAATTAGGTTACATAATGATATACCTCATGTAGGTCCTGACCATATAAAGCAAGGGAAAATAGCAGCAGGACTTATGGATAATCTTTTAAGAGAGAATGAAAAAGTTTTAATAATAGATAATGGGGATGATAAAGTTTCTTCAAAGTTGTATTTAAAAGGTTTTTTAGATAGAATAAAAGATGCTAATGTAGAAGTGATTGGTCCTTTAGAAGGAAATGGAATTGAAAAGAGTGTGGAATTAATAAAGGAATTGTTTACTAAAGAAGAAATAGATGGATTGTATATAAATAGATATGCACATGATATTTTAGTTAAATTACCTAAAGAAATGTTAAAAGGAAAAAAAATTGTTACAAATGGAATTGGAAAAATAATAAAAAATCTTATTAAGAAAAAAATAATTAATATGACTGTTATGGAAGAAATATCTTCAGAAGGGTATGCAGCAGGAAAGAATATGTTTGATATATTATATAAAAATAAAATTTTTGATGAAAAATGGGAAGTATCCAAATCTAGAATAATTTTTTATGAAAATTTAGAAGATTAAAATTTTTAAAATAAAATGTGGGAGGTTTTAATAATGAAAAAAGGATTAAAAAAATTAGGATTAGGAATTTTATTTGGAGTAATGACAACAGCAGCACTTGCAGCAGAGTATGATTTAAAAATGGGAATGGTTGCTGGAACATCTTCAAATGAGTACAAAGCAGCAGAGTATTTTGCCCAACAATTGAAGGAGAAATCAAATGGGCAAATTGAAGTTGCAATTTTTGCTAATGGACAATTAGGAGACGATAGAAGTATGATTGAGCAACTTTCAGGAGGAGCACTTGATTTTACATTTGCAGAGTTAGGAAGATTCTCTATTTTCTTTCCAGAAGCAGAAGTATATACATTACCATATATGATGAAAGATTTTAATCATATGCAAAGAGCAACATGGGAAACTCAATTTGGAGAAGATTTAAGAGAAAAAATTAATAATGAACTAGGAATTACTATTTTATCTCAAGGATATAATGGAACTAGACAAACTTCTTCAAATAAAGCTATCAACTCTATTAAAGATATGGAAGGATTAAAATTAAGAGTTCCTACAGCACCAGCTAACTTAAACTATGCTAAATATTCGGGGGCATCTCCTACACCAATGGCTTTCTCAGAAGTTTACTTAGCATTACAAACTAACTCAGTAGATGGTCAAGAAAATCCACTATCAGCTATTAGAGCACAAAAATTCTATGAAGTACAACCATATTTAGCAATGACTAATCATATTATAAATGACCAATTGTATTTAGTAAGTAATTCTACTATGGAAATGTTACCAGAAGATTTACAAAATGTAGTAAAAGAAGCAGCAGAAGCAGCAGCGGAATATCATACAAAATTATTCGTAGATGAAGAAGCAGGTTTAAAAGATTTCTTTAAATCAAATGGAGTAACTATAACAGAACCTAATACTGATGAGTTTAAAGCAGCTATGCAACCTGTATATGATGAATACATTAAGAAAAATGGAAAATTAGGAGAAGAGGGAGTAAAAGAGATAAACTCAGTTAGATAAACTATATAGAATTAAGGGAGTAATGTAAATGAAATTTATAGATAAGTTGGAAGAGTGGATAGGTGGGACTCTGTTTATGGGGATGTTTATAGTCCTTATAGCACAGATTTTTGCAAGACAAGTATTTGGAAGACCATTAATGTGGAGTGAAGAACTTTCAAGCTTGATATTTGTTTATGTTGGAATGGTTGGAATAAGTATGGGGATAAGAAATCAAACTCATGTATTGATAGACTTCTTATGCTCAAGATTTTCTCCAAGAATGCAAAAGATAGTTTTTACAATATCACAAATCATAATATTCATTTGTATTATATTTATGGGATATTTAGGAAATATCTTATATAAGAAAAAATGGATATTTGAACTTGTATCATTAAAAATATCAAGTGGGTGGATGTATTTAGCACTACCATTAATTTCAATATTGATGTTATATCGTTTTTATCAAGCATATAAAGAGAATTATGAGAATGATAAGGTATGTATAAAACCTATATTTTTCTTAATAGCTTTAGTTGTAATTATTGCTATTTTAGCTGTAAATCCTAAATTGTTTGCTTTCTTAAGAGTATCTAATTATGTTAAATTAGGAGCAATGGGTGGATTTGTAACAATAGCTATATGGCTTATTATGATATTTGCAGGAGTGCCTGTTGGTTGGTCTTTAATGGCAGCAACACTATTTTATTTTTCAACTGGAAGATGGAATGTAGTTTACTTTGCTTCAGCAAAATTAATAGATAGTTTAAATAGCTTTAGTTTATTAAGTGTACCTTTCTTCGTACTTACAGGAATACTTATGAATGGTTCTGGAATAACAGAAAGAATATTTAACTTTGCTAAAGCATTATTAGGACACTATACTGGTGGAATGGGACATGTAAACGTAGCAGCTTCTCTAATTTTCTCAGGAATGTCAGGATCAGCAATAGCAGATGCTGGAGGACTTGGGCAATTAGAGATAAAAGCTATGAGAGATGAGGGATATGATGATGATATTTGTGGAGGAATAACTGCAGCATCTTGTATAATAGGACCATTAGTTCCACCTAGTATCAGTATGATAGTTTATGGAGTTATAGCTAACCAATCTATAGCAAAACTATTCTTAGCAGGATTTGTTCCTGGAGTATTAACAACAATAGCTCTAATGATAATGAACTATTTTATTTGTAAAAAAAGAGGGTATAAAAAAGCTAAAAAGGCTACTTTTAAAGAGCAAGTAGAAGCTTTTAAGAAATCTTTCTGGGCATTATTAACACCATTTATAATAATTGGAGGAATTTTCTCAGGACTATTTACTCCAACTGAAGCAGCTGTAGTAGCAGCTATGTATTCAGTAGTTTTAGGAGCTTTTATTTATAAAGAATTAACAATCCAATCTCTATTTAAGCATTGTGTAGAAGCAATGGCAATCAGTGGAGTAACAGTTCTTATGATAATAACAGTTACTTTCTTTGGTGATATGATAGCAAGAGAGCAGATAGCTATGAGAATAGCAGAATTCTTTATGACATTTGCAAGTTCTAAATTAACAGTATTAATAATGATAAATGCATTATTACTATTCTTAGGAATGTTTATAGATGCATTAGCACTACAATTCTTAGTATTACCAATGTTAATACCAGTAGCAGCTAACTTTGGAATAGATTTAGTATTCTTTGGAGTAATGACAACATTAAATATGATGATAGGAATTTTAACTCCACCTATGGGAATGGCACTATTTGTTGTTGCTCAAGTTGGAAAAATGCCAGTAAGTGTGGTAACAAAAGGGGTATTACCTTTCTTAATTCCTATATTTATAACATTAGTTGTAATTACAATATTCCCAGGAATTATAACTTTCTTACCAAACTTAATAATGTAAAAAAAAGATGTAAAATTTTAAATTTGTGGTAAAATAAAAGAGTGAATTATTAATTCACTCTTTTTATCAATATATTAATGGAGGAAACAATGAGGGTAATAGGAATTGATATTGGAGGAACAGCTGTAAAATACGGATTGTTAGAAGAAGATGGAAAACTTTTAGAAAGTGGAGAGTTTCCAACAGAAGCAGGAAAAGGAATAGAAAATCTTTTTGAAAATATGTGCAAAGTTATAGATAAATATATGTCTAAAGATATTTTAGGAATAGCTGTTTCTGGAACAGGACAAATAGATGGAAGTATTGGAAAAGTAATAGGAGGAAATCCTATAATTCCTGGTTGGATAGGGACAAATTTAGTAGAAAGATTAGAAAAAAAATACTCTTTACCAGCTGTTTTGGAGAATGATGTTAACTGTGCAGCACTTGGAGAAAAATGGTTAGGAGCTGGAAAAGGAGCAGATGGTTTTGTTTGTTTAACTATAGGAACAGGTATTGGCGGAGGAATTGTCCTTAATGGAGATATTTTCAGAGGAGATACTTGTGTTGCTGGAGAATTTGGACATATTCAAATAGAAAAAGATGGAGAACAATGTCTTTGTGGGAAAAAAGGTTGTTATGAAAGATATGCTTCAGCTACTGCATTAGTTAGAATGGTAAAAGAAAAAACTGGAAAAGAATTAAATGGAAAAGAGATATTTGAACTTGAAAAATCTGGAAATCAAGATGTAAAAGAAGTTGTAGATAGATGGATCGATTATTTTACAGATGGACTTAGTACAATAGTTTATATTTTCAACCCTTCATTAGTAGTTATTGGTGGTGGAGTTACAAAACAAGGAGACTATCTATTAAATAGAATATTAAGCAGTTTAGATTCAAAAGTTGGAGAAAATTATAAAAAGAATTTAAAAATAAAATTTGCTGAATTAGGAAACAATGCAGGTATGCTAGGTGCAGAATATTTACTTTTAAAAAAAGTAGGAAAAATAAAATAAATATTGACAAAACTTAGAAAAAAGTGTATGTTTTATATATATGTTCACGAGAACAAAAATAATTTAGGAGGAAAAAATTATGATATATGGAGAAATAAAAGATTTAGGGTTATACAAAGGAATATCAAAAAATTTAGATAGAGCAATAGATTATATACTATCAGGAGAATATAAAAATGGAGTAGTTGGAAAAAATGTTATAGATGGTGACAACGTTTATTTCAATCAACCAGATTCTCCAATGACTAAAGAAGTAAAAGATGGTTTTATAGAAAACCATAAAAAATATATAGATATTCATGTTGTTATCGAAGGAGAAGAGAAAATAGGATATATCTCTAATACTGATGTAAAATTAATAAAAGAGTATGATGAAGCTGGAGATTACGAATTATATGAGGGAGAATTAGAAAATTTATTCTATTTAAATTCTAAAAAATTTATAGTTCTTTATCCTGGAGAACCTCATATGGCATTAATAAAAGGTGGAGAAAAACCAGCAAAAGTCAGAAAAGTAATATTTAAAGTTTTAGTTGATTAATTATTGTTTAATAAAAATTAAGGAGAGAGGTCAATGAATAGACTAAATGAAGTAAAAGGTAAATTAATAGTTTCATGTCAAGCACTTCCAGATGAACCATTACATAGTTCATTTATTATGGGAAGAATGGCTTATGCAGCTTTTGTAGGTGGAGCTTCAGGAATTAGAGCAAATACGGTTGTAGATATTCAAGAGATAAAGAAAAATGTAAATCTTCCAATTATAGGAATTATAAAAGAGCAATATGGAGATAACCAAGTATATATAACTCCAACAATGAAAGAGATAGATGCCTTAGTAGCAGAGGGAGTAGATGTAATAGCTATTGATGGAACTAAAAGAGAAAGACCAGATGGAAGAACTTTAGAAGATTTAATGAAAGAAGCAAAAACTAAATATCCTAATCAAATATTTATGGCTGATATTTCATGTGTAGAAGAAGCTGTAACTGCTGAGAAAATAGGTTTTGATATAGTTGGAACTACTTTAGTAGGTTATACAGAGTATACAAAAGGAAATGATCCAGTAACTGAATTAGAAAAAGTAATAAAAGCTGTATCTATTCCTGTAATAGGAGAAGGAAATTTAGATACTCCTGCTAAAGCTAAAAGAGCATTAGAATTAGGAGCATTTGCAGTAGTTGTTGGAGGAGCTATTACTAGACCACAACAAATTACAAGAAAATTTGTAACAGAAATGGAAAAATAGTTTCAAAAAACTGAAAAAAAGTTTAAAATTAAAAAAAGGTTGACAAAGTATAAAAAATATATTATTATTAAAACACAATTAAATATTTGCCTCACGCTTTCTGTGGGGTAGAGGCGCAAAATGTTAACAGTCTTTAGTGGAGCTAGAGAGAGCGAAGAAACTATTGAGAAGGAGCTTTTGCCGAAGTTTGTAATATATCTCAATATTACTTGCTGGGTCTATGGTTAAGAGCCATAGGACTGTCTTAATAAACTTCCCCAGTTTATTAAGTTGTGCTATCTCAAGTGGGAGTAAGAGGGGCATTGTACAAAAAATATGTTTTTTTGTATATTTAAAATCACTTTGTTTTTAAGATAGCACCATCCAATTTTGGGTTGGTGCTTTTTTTATTAAAAGTGATAAAAACTTCTTTCTTTATTTGAGGGGGGTCGGGGAAAAATTATATTTAAAATTTAAAGAAGGAGTGGACAAAATGAGAAACAGATTAGCAAAATTAGCATTAGCAGCATTAACAGCAGTAGCATTAGTAGGATGTGGAGGAGCAAAAGAAAGTAAAGAAACAAATACATTTAAGATAGGAATGGAAGCAGGATATGCACCATATAACTGGACACAATTAACAGATGCAAATGGTGGAGTAAAAATTTCTGGTTCATCTGAATATGCAGGTGGATATGACATAGAGATAGCTAAAAGAATAGCTGATGGTTTAGGAAAAGAATTAGTAGTAGTAAAAACAGAATGGGATGGATTGGTACCAGCTTTAGTTTCTGGTAAAGTAGATGCAATAATAGCAGGTATGTCACCAACAGCTGAGAGAAAAGAAACAATTGATTTTACAGATACTTATTACCAATCAAATTTAGTAATGTTAGTTAAAAATGGTGGGGACTATGTAAATGCTAAAACACTTGCTGATTTTTCAGGAGCAAAGATCACAGGGCAACTAAATACATTCCATTATACAGTAATAGATCAAATACCAAATGTAAATAAACAACCAGCAATGGATAACTTCCCAGCTATGAGAGTAGCATTAGAAAGTGGAGTAATAGATGGATATGTAACAGAAAGACCTGAAGCAATAAGTGCTCAATCAGCTAATAGTAACTTTAAAATGGTAGAGTTTACAGATGGATTTGTAACTTCACCAGAAGATACAGCAATAGCAGTAGGATTGGCAAAAAATAGTCCATTAAAAGATAAAGTAAATGAAATTTTAAGAGGAATATCTCAAGAGGAAAGATTAGAGATAATGGATAAAGTTATTCAAAATCAACCAGCAGCACAATAGAGTGAATAGTTAAGTAAGGGAGAGTTATAAAGATGAGTTTAGAATGGATAATCAGGATATTAGAGAACAACTGGCCAATGTTTTTACGTGGTGCAGGAGTAACTTTATGGATATCAGTAGTGGGAACAATTTTAGGGACAATTATTGGACTTATAGTAGGAGTTATTAGAACTATTCCTGTTCCAGAAAAAGGGGCTAAAAAAGGTGTTTTAAGAGTAGTTAACTGGTTATTATCTGCATATATTGAATTTTTCAGAGGAACACCAATGATAGTTCAAGCAATGGTAATTTATTATGGATCAGCACTTGCTTTTGAAATAGATATTGATAGAATAGCAGCAGCATTATTTATAGTTTCAATCAATACAGGTGCATATATGTCTGAAATTGTAAGAGGAGGAATTATTTCAGTTGATAAGGGGCAATTTGAAGCAGCTCAAGCAATTGGGATGAATCATTTTCAAACTATGACAAATGTTGTTTTACCACAAGTAGTTAGAAATATATTACCAGCAACAGGAAATGAATTTGTAATCAATATTAAAGATACATCTGTTCTAAATGTTATTTCTGTATCAGAGTTATTCTTTCAAACAAAAACAGTTGCAGGAAATAACTTTAGATATTTTGAAACATTCTTTATAACTTGTATATTATATTTTGTAATGACATTTACAATAACAAGAATATTAAGATATATAGAAGTAAAATTAGATGGACCAGACAACTACATGATAATGGCTGGAAATCAAATGCAAGTTGAAAGACCAGAAGAAAAATTAAAAAGAGAAGTAAACTAAAGGGAGGAAAAAATGAGTGAAAATATAATAGAGATAAAACATTTGAGTAAAGCCTTTGGTGAGCATAAGGTTCTTAAAGATATAGATTTTTCAGTAAAAAAAGGAGAAGTTGTTTGTATCATAGGTTCATCTGGATCAGGGAAATCAACTTTATTAAGATGTATAAATCTTTTAGAGAAACCAAGTGGTGGACAGATTATCTATAATGGAGAAAATATTTTAGATGATAATCATGATATTTGCCAATATAGAACAAAGTTAGGAATGGTATTCCAACAGTTTAATCTTTTTAATAATCATAATGTGCTTAGTAATTGTGTTGTAGGTCAAATGAAAGTATTGGGAAGAAGTAGAGAAGAGGCTGAAAAAATTGCTATGAAATATCTACAAGTAGTAGGAATGAGTAATTATATCAATGCAAAACCTAAACAGCTTTCAGGAGGACAAAAGCAGAGAGTAGCAATAGCTAGGGCTCTTTCTATGGAACCAGATGCAATATTATTTGATGAACCTACATCAGCTCTTGATCCAGAGATGGTAGGAGAAGTATTAAAAGTAATGAAAGAATTGGCTGATAGTGGGCTTACTATGTTGGTTGTAACACATGAAATGGGATTTGCTAAAGAGGTTTCTGATAGAGTTGTATTTATGAATAATGGGTATATAGAAGAAGAGGGAACACCAGAAGAAATTTTTAATAATCCTAAAAAAGAGAGAACAAGAGAGTTTTTAAAAAGGGCTTTAGTAAAAAATTAGATAAAAAGGTTACTGTGAATTTAATAACAGTAACCTTTTTTTACAAAGTAAATCTTTGAATAAAGAAAAATAAACAAAATATATATAAATAAATAAACAAGCAGAACTCTCTAATAGACAGATAGAGGAAAAATGTATTAAATAGTAACAAAAAAATAGATGACTAAGTCAAAAACTGTTCATAAAAAGATTAAAAAATGGACGTATATTTTCTTGATAAAAGGTATATATTAGTATAAAATCTAGGGTAGGTAAGTTTATACTATAAGGTTAATTATTGGGTATGGGTTATTAAAAAACTGTGTAAACTACAAAAAGGAAAAATAAAAATTGAAAATAATTTGAGGTGAGTAATTTGAAAAAAACTAAAATTGTTTGTACAATTGGACCTAAAACTGAATCAGTGGAAAGTTTAAAAACTCTTTTAAAAACAGGAATGAACATGATGAGATTAAACTTCTCTCATGGAGATTATGAAGAGCACGGAAATAGAATAATTAACTTTAGACAAGCTCAAAAAGAAACAGGAATAAGAGCAGCTTTATTACTAGATACAAAAGGACCAGAAATAAGAACTATAAAACTTGAAGGTGGAAAAGATGTTACAATAGTAGCAGGACAAGAATTCACAATAACTACTGATAAAACAGTTATTGGAAATAACACAAAAGTTGCAGTTACTTATGAAGGATTTGCAAGAGATTTAAAAGTAGGAAATACTATATTAATAGATGATGGATTATTAGCATTTACAGTTACTGAAATTAATGGAAATGAAGTAAAATGTATAGCACAAAATGGTGGAGAATTAGGAGAGAATAAAGGGGTTAACTTACCAAATGTAGCAGTTAACTTACCAGCATTAGCTGAAAAAGATATTAATGACCTTAAATTTGGTTGTGAGCAAGGAATAGATTATGTTGCAGCATCATTTATCAGAAAAGCTGATGATGTAAGAGCAGTAAGAAGAGTTTTAGATGAGAATGGTGGACAAAGAATTGGAATTATTTCTAAAATAGAAAACCAAGAAGGATTAGATAATTTCGAAGAAATTTTAGCTTTATCAGATGGTATTATGGTAGCTAGAGGAGATCTTGGAGTAGAAATTCCAGTAGAAGATGTACCAGTAGCACAAAAAATGATGATAAAAAGATGTAACGAAGTTGGAAAAGTAGTTATTACAGCTACTCAAATGTTAGATTCTATGATTAAAAATCCTAGACCTACAAGAGCAGAAGTAAACGACGTTGCAAACGCTATATTAGATGGAACAGATTGTGTAATGCTTTCTGGAGAGTCTGCAAAAGGTAAATATCCAGTAGAAGCTGTTACTGTAATGGCTAAAGTTGCAGCTAAAATGGATCCACTAGTAAATGTAAAAAGAATTATGGATAAAGATGATATAACAATAACTTCAGCTGTAGCAAGAGGAACTGCAGATGTAAGTGAAGAGTTAGGAGCAAAAGTTATCGTAGTAGCTACTCAATCAGGAAGAGCAGCAAGAGATATGAGAAGATACTTCCCAGCAGCTACAATACTTGCTATAACTAATGATGAGAAAACAGCTAACCAATTAGTAATTTCTAGAGGAGTTGTTCCTTACTATGATAACAATGTAGAAACATTAGACTCTTTCTTCGAATTAGCTGAAAAAGTATCAGTTGAATTAGGATTAGCTCAATCAGGTGATGTTGTAGTAGCAACTTGTGGAGAAAAAGTATTTGAAGTAGGAACTACAAACTCTGTAAAAGTAATAAAAGTAAAATAGTCAAAAATAATAATTTATGATATAATATTTATATAATTTCAAATTATACGAAAACATTTAGGAGGTCTTTTAAATGACAAGAATAGTTGATGTAGTAGCAAGAGAAATCCTTGACTCAAGAGGAAACCCTACTGTAGAAGTAGATGTAGTATTAGAGTGTGGAGCAAAAGGAAGAGCAGCAGTTCCGTCTGGAGCTTCAACAGGAGCTTACGAAGCTGTTGAGTTAAGAGATGGAGATAAATCAAGATATTTAGGAAAAGGTGTATTAACAGCAGTTAATAACGTAAATACTGAAATCAAAGAAGCTATCTTAGGAATGGATGCTATTGACCAAGTTGCAATAGACAGAACTATGATAGAATTAGATGGAACTCCAAACAAAGGAAGATTAGGAGCTAACGCTATACTAGGAGTATCATTAGCAGTTGCTAAAGCAGCAGCAGAAGCATTAGGAATGCCTCTATATAAATACTTAGGAGGAGTAAACGCTAAAGAATTACCTCTACCTATGATGAACATCTTAAACGGAGGATCTCACGCTGACTCTGCAGTAGACGTACAAGAGTTTATGATTCAACCAGTTGGAGCAAAAACTTTTGCAGAAGCTATGCAAATGGGATGTGAAGTATTCCACCACTTAGGAAAGCTATTAAAGAAAATGGGAGATTCTACTAACGTAGGAAATGAAGGAGGATATGCTCCAGCTAAAATAAATGGAACTGAAGGAGCTTTAGACCTTATCGTTGAAGCTATAAAAGCTGCTGGATATGAGCCAGGAAAAGATATCACTTTCGCAATCGATGCTGCATCAAGTGAGTTCTGTAAAGAAGTAGCACCAGGAAAATTCGAATACCACTTCACAAGAGAAGGAGGAGTCGTAAGAACTTCTGAAGAAATGGTAGAATGGTATGCTAAACTTGTTGAAAAATATCCAATCAAATCTATCGAAGATGGATTAGGAGAAGATGACTGGGCAGGATGGCAATTATTAACTGCTAAAATCGGAGATAAGGTACAAATCGTTGGAGACGACTTATTTGTAACTAACACTGAAAGACTTAAAAAAGGAATAGAGTTAAAAGCTGGAAACTCTATCTTAATAAAACTTAACCAAATCGGATCATTAACTGAAACTTTAGATGCTATCGAAATGGCAAAAAGAGCAGGAATGACTGCAGTTGTATCTCACAGATCTGGAGAAACTGAAGATGCTACAATAGCTGATATAGCTGTTGCAACAAACGCAGGACAAATCAAAACTGGATCAACTTCAAGAACTGACAGAATGGCTAAATATAACCAATTATTAAGAATTGAGCAAGAATTAGGATCAATGGCTCAATACAATGGTTTAGAAGTATTCTATAACATTAAAAAATAATTAAAAAATATGTAATTAAAGACCCCTCTTAGAAATTTCTAAGGGGGGTTTTATAATTTCCAGGGAAAATATGATATAATATAAAAAAAATATTAGGAGGATATATGAATTTAAAATTAATAATATTTGATATGGATGGAGTAATTTTAGATAGTGAAAGAGTTGCTAATTTAGCTTGGTTTGAAGTGAGTAAAAAATATAATTTAGGATTGACATTAGAAAGTTTAAGAGAGATAAAAGGCGGAACTACAACTAGAACAAAAGGGATATTATCTGAGAGAGTTGGAGTAGAATTAGCAGAGAAAATAATGAAAGAAAAAAGAGAGATACAGCTAGATATTATAAAAAATGAAGGAGGAATAAAATTAAAAAAAGAGTTGTAGAACTTTTAGAATACATAAAAGAAAAGAAATTAAAATGTGCAGTAGCAACTTCAACAAGTAGAGAGAGTGCTAAAAAACAATTAAAAGAAACAGGAGTATATGATTATTTTGATACATTGGTTTTTGGAGATGAAGTAGAAAATGGGAAGCCAGCACCAGATATATTTTTAAAAGCCTGTGAAAAGTTTGAAATAAATCCTAAAGAAGCTTTTGTTATTGAAGATTCAGTATTAGGAGCTACAGCAGCTAATAGAGCTGGAATAAAATGTCTTGTAGTAGAAGATACTATACAATTTACTGAGGAAGAAAATAAATTGGCTTATAGAAAGTTTGGCAGTTTATTAGAAATAAAAAAATTAGAAATACTAATATAAAACAAGGATACAAATAATAAAATTTTCAAAATATTAATAATATTAAATAAATACTATAAATATGATAATAAAAATAAACTAAAGATATAATTAGGCTTAATTGAAGATTAAAATTTAAGTTTATTATAAAAAGATTTTGTCTAAAGTGATAAAATTTATTTTTGATATATTGAAGGTTTTATAATATAGAAATAAAAAGAAAATACTGTAATTATATTATTATTATAACTTTGGAGGTTAAGTAAAAGTGGAAAGAGTAGGAGAAAATATATTTTTTACTCTTATATTATGATAAGTTTAGGAAAAAATATCAAATTTGGAGGATTAGGTGAAAAAAGAAAAATTAAATCACTCACAAAAATTATATGAGAGCCTTAGATTAGAAATTTTAAATGAAAAAGAAGAAGGAAAAAAGTTTTATTCAATTAGACAACTTGTGATTAAATATAATTTAAATATTAATACAGTATTAAAAGTACTAAAAAAGTTAGAGTTGGATGGGTATTTATATGCTAAGAAGGGAAAAGGATACTTTATAGCTAGAAATAAAAAAATGAAAATAGATAAAGAGGAAATGCCATTGATGAAAAATTTTCATGGTAATAATAAAAATAATCAGGAGATAAATTTAGCTAATGGTAGTCCAAATATAGAAAATTATCCATATTTACTTTATGAAGAATTAACAATAAAAGCTTTAAAAAAATATAAATTTGAATTATTAGGTTATCAAGATGTACAGGGACTAGAAAGTCTTAGAAAAATACTGGCAGATGAAATAGAAAAAAGAGATATTTTTATAAATTTTGAAGATATAATAATAACTTCTGGAACACAACTAGCATTAGTAATAATTTTAAAAATGTTTGTTGATATAAATAGAAAAATAATAGGAATATCATCTCCAGATTATCCTAATAGTTTTAATCTTATGAAAGGAATTATGGATATAAGAACTTTTGAATTGAAATACGATGGTTGGGATTTAAATAAGTTTGAGAAATTTTTAAAAAAAGAGAAGCTAGATTTGATTTATTTAGTTCCAAATTTTCATAATCCAACTGGAATTACTTGGTCAGAAGAGAAAAAAAAACGAATAGTTGAACTCGCTGAAAAATATGATTTTTATATAATTGAAGACGATTGTTTTTCTGATTTTTACTATACAAAAAAAGTAAGTACTTTAAAATCTTTTGATAAAATAGGAAGAGAAAGAGTTATTTATATAAAAACTTATTCTAAAGTTATGATGCCTGATTTAGGACTTGCTATGATGGTTTTACCACCTGTATTATCTCAAAGAGCACTATATGTAAAATATTGTATAGATCATAATACTTCTGGACTTAGACAAAAAGTTTTAGAATATTTAATAATAGAGGGATATTTGGATCAACACTTGTTTATCTTAAAAAAAAGATTAAAAGGTAAATATAAAGAAGCAATAAAACTATTGTCTGAAATAAATGAGATAACTATATTAACAAAGATAAAGGGAGGTTTTTTTATTTGGATAAAACTTCCAACATATATTACAGAAAAAGAATTATGCGAAGAATGTAAGAAAAGAGGAGTGAATATACTCCCAGGGAATTTATTTTACTTGGATGAAAAAATAACTAATAAGATAAGAATAAGTTTTATAACTCCTACAATTGATGAAATTAGAAGAGGAATAAAAATATTAAAAGAGGTATTAGAAAAATTTAAAAAAGTAGAGGAATAAAAAATAGGCTAGAATATAAAAGGAGAGATATTTACTTTGAGGTATCAATACTTATATAAGAAAAATCTTTCCTTTTTTATTTTAAAAATATTTTTTAAATTATTAAAAGTTCTATTTTAAATTTATTAAAAATGGAAATTAACTTTTGAGAAAAATAGGGGAGTGCTTTATTAAAAAGATGGTCATTATTTAAAATAAAAAAATAAAAAAAAATCAAAAACACCACAAAAGACCAATAATACTCTATTAATAAACATAATGTATGTTATATAACAGTTTTGAATTGAAAAAGTTGAAAAATAAAGAGAAAAATAATAAAATAGTGTTGAGGGCTAGAGGAGAGTAGAAAATTAAGTGGAGGTGTATATGGTAGAGAGTGTTTTTGGTTCATTTCAACGGATGGTTTCTTCTATAAATGGATTATTGTGGGGTAATTTATTTACTTTAAGTTTGGGAGAAACAGTTTTAGAGTTAAGTTTATTAGTAGTTATTTTAATACCAGCAGGGATATACTTTACTATAAAAACTAATTTTTTACCTTTTAGATTATTTCCAGAGATGGTTAGATGTGTTTTAGAGCCTAAAAGCAGTGATAATAAAGAAGCAATATCAGGATTGCAGGCTTTATTGATAGCTACTGCTTCAAGAGTAGGAATGGGGAATTTAGCGGGAGTAGTAGCAGCTATTTCCTTTGGTGGACCTGGAGCAATATTCTGGATGTGGGTAGCTGCTTTAATAGGGTCAGCAAGTGCTTTTATAGAGTCAACATTAGCACAAATTTATAAGGAAAAAGATCCGTTATATGGTGGATATAGAGGAGGACCATCTTATTTTATGGATCGTATGAGGATGATTACTTGGATAAAAGAGGAAGATGTTTATGTAGATGATATAAAAAAAGTATATAAGTATGTTTCAGCAGATAATAAAAAGTATTATACAAGAGGAACTAGATTTAGATTATTAGGAATATTGTTTGCACTATCAGGATTACTTTGTTGGGCTGGAATAAGTCAGGTTATCTCAAATTCAATAAGTCAATCTTTTACTAATGCTTTTGGAATATCACCGTTAGTGACAACAGTTATTTTAGTAACAGCATCAGCAGTAGTTTTATTTAAAAATAGTGGAATAGTAGATGTTTTAAATAAATTAGTGCCCGTTATGGCAATACTATTTTTTTCAGTAACATTATTTATTATAATAAAAAATATAACTTTAGTACCTCAAATGTTAGAAAATATATTTGTACAAGCTTTTGGATTAAGACAAGCAGTAGCTGGGGGATTTGGAAGTATTTTGATGCAAGGAGTTAAGAGAGGATTGTTCTCAAATGAAGCTGGATCTGGATCGGCACCTTGTGCAGCGGCAGCAGCAGATGTATCTCATCCAGTAAAGCAAGGATTAATCCAGTCTTTAGGAGTTTTTATAGATACATTAGTAATTTGTAGTTGTTCTGCTTTCATAATGTTATTAGCACCAGAAGAAATTACAAATGGATTAATGGGAATGGATTTATTACAAGCGGCGATGAATTATCATATCGGACAGTTTGGAGTTGTGTTTATTGCAATAATATTATTCTTATTTAGTTTTAGTACATTCTTAGGAATAATGTTCTATGCAAGAGGAAATGTAGCATATGTATTTGGAGATAATTGGAGCTCTCAAAATATCTATAAAGTATTTGGATTATGTATGCTATTTGCTGGAGGATTAGCTCAATATACATTCGTTTGGGAATTAGGAGATTTGGGAGTAGGATTAATGACCATATTTAATATGATAGCTATTATTCCGTTGTCAGGTCAAGCTATTGCATCTTTAAAAGATTATGAAACAAATTATATGAAAAAATAAATATTTATTATAACTAAAATTAAATTAGAAAACTAAAGAGATATTTTAAGGAGGAATTATTATGGAAAACAAAAAATTTATGCCAGAACCTTTCAGAATTAAAATGGTTGAGTACATGTCAATTTTAGACAAAGAATCAAGAAAAGAGGCTATAAAAAAAGCTGGATATAACACTTTCTTAGTAAGATCAGATGAATGTTATATAGATTTATTAACTGACTCAGGAACTAATGCAATGAGTGATAGACAATGGGCGGGATTAATGTTAGGAGATGAAGCATATGCAGGAAGTAGAAACTTCTATCATTTAGAACAAGTTGTAAGAGAATATTTTGGATTTAAATACATAGTTCCTACTCACCAAGGAAGAGGAGCAGAAAACATCTTATCGTCTCTTTTAATCAAACCTGGAGATTATGTACCTGGAAATATGTATTTTACAACTACAAGATTTCATCAAGAGAGAAATGGAGCAACATTTAGAGATATAATAATAGATGAAGCACATGATCCAAGTATAGATCTTCCTTTCAAGGGAAATGTAGATTTAAATAAACTTCAAGCACTAATAGATGAAGTAGGAGCAGAGAGGATACCTTATATATGTTTAGCAGTTACAGTTAACTTAGCTGGAGGACAACCTGTTTCTATGGCTAATATAAAAGCTGTTTCAGAATTAGCTCATAAACATGGAATAAAAGTAATGTATGATGCAACTAGATGTGTTGAGAATGCTTACTTTATAAAAGAGAGAGAAGAAGGATATCAAGATAAAACTATAAAAGAGATAGTACATGAAATGTTTTCATATGGAGATGGATGTACAATGTCAGGTAAAAAAGATTGCTTGACTAATATAGGTGGATTCTTATGTATGAATGATCATGATCTTTATGTAAGAGCTACAGGAATGGTAGTACAATTTGAGGGAATGCCGTCATATGGTGGACTAGCAGGAAGAGATATGGAAGCTATGGCGATAGGAATAACAGAATCTGTGCAATATGAATACATAAGCCATAGAGTTAATCAAATAAGATATCTAGGAGAGAAATTAGAAGCAGCAGGAGTTCCAATGGTTAAACCATATGGAGGACATGCTATCTTTATTGATGCAAGAGCGTTCTTAGATCATTTAACTCAAGATGAATTCCCAGCACAAGCTTTGTCAGCTGCACTATATGAATTTTCAGGAGTAAGAACAATGGAAAGAGGAATTATTTCAGCTGGTAGAGATGTTGTTACAGGAAAGAATCACTATCCAAAACTAGAAACAATAAGATTAACTATTCCTAGAAGAGTGTATACTTATGCTCACTTGGATTTCGTGGCAGACGCTGTAATAGAACTATATAAGAGAAGAAGAGATATAAGCGGATTAAAATGGAAATATGAACCAAAAGTTCTAAGATTCTTTACTGGTACATTTGAAACTATTAATCCTGAATTAATAAAAGGTTTTTAAATTAAATTTTATAAAAGAGCTAGTTAATATTAAAGAAGAACTAGCTCTTCTTTATATTTTTATTGACAATTGTACAAATTTATAATATACTTATTCTAAGATTATAGAAAAGGAGGTTATCAATATGAGAGCACAATATTGGTGGAGCTACATAGAAAAATTAGATAATAATTTAAAAAATGTTAGATATTTGCTTTGGTCTATTGATAACATATCTCTATCTATGTAACTTCAGAAATCATAAAAGATTCTATTATTTCAAAGATGGAGATATTAGAATCAGTAAATTTAGTTTTTAAGCAGTCTAACAGACTGCTTTTTTTATTTTCAAAGAAAGGGAGAGGATAATATGGAAGAAACGAGAGAATTATGGAACACTAGAAAAGGATTTATTTATGCAGCTGTAGGTGCAGCAATAGGATTAGGAAATTTATGGAGATTTCCATTTCAAGCATATAAAAATGGTGGGGGAGCATTCTTTTTACCATATATAGTAGCACTATTTACTTGTGGAGTACCTCTTATGATATTAGAGTATCAGCTTGGTAAAAAAGTAAGAGGAGGGTCTACAAAAGCTTTTAGAATGCTAGGTAAAAATTTTGAATGGTTTGGTTGGTTACAAGTAATGATACCAATAGTAGTAATGATGTTCTATTGTACAATAATATCAGTTGCAGTAGTATTTATGATTTGGTCATTAGGGCATGCTTTTGGTATTGTAAACTGGATGTCAGACCCTGGAAAATTAATGGGAGTAATAGCAGGAAGCGCTAATGGACCTTTTGATTTTAAAGCGGGGATAAGTAAATATATGTTATGTTTTATACTTGTAGTTTGGTTTGGCAACTGGATAATTGTAAAAAAGGGAATATCTGCAGGAATAGAAAAATGTTCAAAAATATTTACACCGCTACTTATGGGATTGATGTTATTATTTATGATAAATTCTTTAAGATTAAAAGGAGCTGTAGTAGGTCTTAATGCATTGTTTACTCCTAATTTTGAAGCTATATTAAATCCAAGTATTTGGGTAGCAGCTTATGCGCAAGTATTTTTTTCAACTACATTAGCAGTAGGAGTTATGATAGCTTATGGTTCATATATTCCTAAAAAATGGGATATAGTAAATAGTTCTTTTATAACAGTATTAGCTAATGCATCATTTGATATAATTTCAGGAATAACAGTATTTTCAACATTAGGATATTTAGTCAATAGTATTGGAGTGGATTTTAATTCTTTTGGTAATGGGGCTGGTATAGCATTTATAGCTTTTCCAATAGCTATATCAACAATAACAGCTAATACTTTTTTACAAGGTATGATAGGATTTATATTTTTTTTCTGTCTTTTTATTGCAGGATTATCTTCAAGTATATCTATGTTAGAAGCTTTTACAACTGGAGCATTAGATAAATTTAAAATGTCCAGAGAAAAATTAGTAGGAATAATATCTTTTATAGGTTTAGTAGGAAGTGCAGCTTTCTCTACATATGCAGGATTTAATTATATATTGGATATAGTGGATTCACATGTGGGGAACTATATAATAGCTACATTAGGATTGGTAGAAACAATTTTAGTGTGTAGATATTATGGAATAGAAAAGATAAGAGCAGAAGCAAATGAGTACTCTGATTTTGAGATAGGAAGATGGTTTGATGTTTTATTAAAATATGTAACTCCAACTCTTTTAGGAATAACAGTAGTAACTAATCTGATAAAAGGAATAAAAAATATGACAGTAGGAAATCTAGTTTTTGGTTGGGGAACTATCTTAATGATGATAATTTTTGCAACAATATTTTATAAAAAAGAGTGGGAAAATAAGTCAGAAAGAGATTAGGAGGAAATAATGAATACAAGTGCAGTTATAATGATGGTATTTGGTTGTACAATAGTTTGGGGAGGATTGTTGCTCTCTATTGGAATAACTTTAAAGAAAGAAAAGGATGAAGAAAGGTAAAAATACTTTAAAAACAGTAGTATTTGTGCTAAAATATTAGAAAATATTTGTAATAGAGAGGAAGAGAAGATGGAAAACAGAAATGTAGTAGATGTATTATTAGAGCGTGGATATATTAAACAATTCACACATGAAGATGAGATAAGAGAGGCTTTAGGAAAAGAAAAAGTAACTTTTTATATAGGATTTGATCCTACAGCAGATAGCTTACATGTAGGGCACTTTATAGCTATGATGTTTATGGCACATATGCAAAAATTTGGACACAGACCAATTGCTTTAGTTGGTGGGGGAACTGCTATGATAGGAGACCCTAGTGGTAGAACTGATATGAGACAGATGATGACTAAGGAAACAATAGCTCACAATGTAGCTTGTATCAAAAAACAGATGGAAAAATTTATAGATTTTAGTGAAGGAAAAGCAATATTAGAAAACAATGCTGATTGGTTATTAGGACTAAACTATGTTGATTTTATTAGAGATATTGGAGCACATTTCTCTGTAAATAGAATGCTTGCAGCTGAGTGTTTTAAACAAAGAATGGAAGCAGGATTATCATTTTTAGAGTTTAACTATATGCTTATGCAAGGATATGACTTCTTAGTTTTAAATAAAAAACATGGATGTACTATGCAATTAGGTGGAGATGACCAATGGTCAAATATGATAGCAGGAGTAGAATTAATTAGAAAGAAAGAACAAAAGCAAGCTTTTGCTATGACATGTACACTTCTTACAAATAGTGAAGGAAAGAAAATGGGAAAAACTGCAAAAGGAGCATTATGGCTAGATGCGGCTAAAACTAGTCCATATGAATTCTATCAATATTGGAGAAATGTTGCAGATGCTGATGTGGAAAAATGTCTAGCACTATTAACATTCTTACCAATGGATGAAGTAAGAAGATTAGGAGCATTAGAAGGAGCAGAAATTAATCAAGCTAAGAAAATATTAGCTTATGAAGTTACAAAATTAATACATGGAGAAGAGGAAGCTTTAAAAGCTCAACAAGGAGCAGAGGGAGCTTTTGGTGGTGGAGATATGAGTAATGTACCATCGATAGATTTCCCAAGTGACAAATTAGGAACAGAGCTTTTAGATTTATTAGTTGAGCATAAACTTATAAAATCTAAAGGTGAAGGAAGAAAATTTGTAACTCAAAATGGATTAACAGCTGCAGATAATAAAGTAACAGATTTTGCTATGAAAATAACTGAAGATCTATTTAAAGATGGAGAATTTGTAGTAAAAATAGGAAAGAAAAAAATATATAGAGTAGTTCTAAAATAATAAAAGGTGATTTTTTTGACAGACATAATTTTGAGGAAGATGGAAGAAAAAGATATACAAAATATTTATAAATATATCCATCTAGATTATGTAAAAAAATATTTTCCTGATAAAGAAAAAGAGCAGTGGGAAGCACATAAAAGATGGTATTCTTTTGTGATAAACTCTCCCACATATCTTTTTTATACAATTGAAAGCTTAGGGAGAGAATTTTTAGGAACAGTAAAATTTGAAATGAAATCTAAAACTCAAGCTATAATAAGTATATACTTAGTAAAAAAAATAAGAGGAAAAGGATACTCAGAGGCAGCTATTTATTATAGTATAGAGGAGTTAAAATTTGAAAGACCTCAAGTAAAAAAAGTCTGTGCATATATTCTTGATGAAAATGAAATCTCTAAAAAAATTTTTTTAAAGAATAATTTTATCTTTAAGGGAAATAAGGAATATTTAGGAGCAGAACACCTTTTATTTGAAAGAAAAATAACTTAAGAGGTAAAAGATGACTAAAAAAGAAAAAGTTATAAATATTTTGGAAATACTGAATGAAAAATTTGGAAAACCAGAGTGTGCTTTAAAGTACAACACACCTTTTGAATTATTAGTAGCAGTAATTCTTTCAGCTCAATGTACAGATGTCAGAGTAAATATTGTAACTTCTGAGATGTATAAAAAAGTTAATACTCCAGAGCAATTTGCTAACTTACCTGTAGAAGAGATAGAAGAGATGATAAAAAGTACTGGTTTTTACAGAAATAAAGCAAAAAATATAAAATTATGTAGTCAACAGTTATTAAATGAGTATAATGGAGAAATACCGCAGGAGATGGATAAGCTTGTAAAGCTAGCAGGTGTTGGAAGAAAGACAGCCAATGTTGTTAGAGGAGAGATATGGGGACTTGCTGATGGTATAACAGTTGATACACATGTAAAAAGATTGAGTAATTTAATAGGTTTAACAAAAAATGATGACCCTATAAAAATAGAGCAAGATTTAATGAAGATTGTTCCAAGAGATAGCTGGATAGATTTTTCACATTATTTAATATTACAGGGAAGAGATAAATGTATAGCAAGAAGACCAAAATGTCAAGAATGTGAGATATCAAGTTATTGTACATATGGGAAAAAGAAATTAATTAATTCTTGACAACATAACTAAAGAATGGTATAACATTATAGTAAGGAAATGTCACTTTTATAGGGAGAGGGTAAATATGAAAGTTTATCTAGATAATAATGCAACTACTAAAATGGATAAAGAAGTTTTTGAGGCAATGGTTCCATATTTAACAGAGTTTTATGGAAACTCTTCAAGTTTACATCTATTTGGTAGAGAAACAAATAAGGCACTAAATGAATCAAGAGAAAGCATAGCTAAATTTTTAGGAGCTGAACCAGATGAGATAATCTTTACAGCTTCTGGAAGTGAGTCAGATAACCTTGCTATAAGAGGTATAGCTAGAGCTTATAAAAATAGAGGAAAACATATAATAACAAGTCCAATAGAGCACCCAGCTGTAAAAAATACATTAAAAGACTTAGCTGAAGATGGTTATGAGATAACCACTATACCAGTAGATCATAATGGTGTATTAGATATAGAGGCTTTAAAAGCAGCTATTAAAGATGATACTATATTAATAACTGTAATGCATGCTAACAATGAAGTTGGTTCATTTCAACCGATAGAAGAGATAGGAAAAATAGCTAAAGAAAATAGAATAATCTTCCATGTAGATGCAGTACAAACTATGGGAAAATTAGATATAAAACCAAAAGAGATGGGAATAGATTTATTATCATTCTCAGGACATAAGTTTTATGGACCAAAAGGAATAGCAGGATTATTCTGGAGAAATGGAGTAAGATTTGGAAAAGTTTTAACTGGTGGAGGGCAAGAGAAAAAAAGAAGACCAGGAACTTCAAATATTCCAGGAATAGTTGGAATGGCTAAAGCTCTTGAATTAGCTTATAAAGATATGGCTGAAGAGTGGAAAAAAGAAGAAGAATTAAGAAACTATCTTGAAGATGAAATTGTTAAAAGAATACCAGAAGTAGTGGTTAATGCAAAAGCTGTTAGAAGGTTGCCAGGGACTTCAAGTATTACATTTAAATATCTTGAAGGGGAATCTATACTTTTAAGTTTAAGTTATAAAGGAATAGCAGTAAGCTCAGGTTCTGCTTGCTCCTCAGATGAGTTGCAGGCATCTCATGTATTATTAGCTATGGGAATAGAACCAGAATTTGCTCATGGAACTATTAGATTTGGTATTGGAAAATATAATACAAAAGAAGAAATAGATTATGTAATTGATTCTGTTGTAGAAGTTATAACAAAATTAAGAGCTATATCACCTCTATGGAATGCTTATCAAGAAAATAAATAATAGTAAAATTAAAAGAATTTAAGGAGAATAAAAATGCAATATACAGAAAAGGTAATGGACCATTTTATGAATCCGCACAATGTAGGAGTTATTGAAAATCCATCAGGATATGGAAAAGTAGGAAATCCATCATGTGGAGATATAATGGAAATATTTATAAAAGTTGAAAATGATATCATAACAGACGTTAAATTTAGAACATTTGGATGTGCTTCAGCTATAGCTAGTTCATCTGTTTCAACTGATTTAGTAAAAGGAAAAACAATAGAAGAAGCGTTAAAATTAACTAATAAGAAAGTTGTTGAAGAATTAGGAGGATTGCCTCCAGTAAAAATGCACTGTTCAGTATTAGCTGAAGAAGCAATACAAATGGCAATAAATGATTATTTATCTAAAAAAGAAAAAGTAGAAGAAAAATAATTAAATAATCTTTAGAAAAATAGGAATTATTTCTTTAAAAATGAGAAATATTCCTATTTTTTATATTAATATATTTATTTAAAAATAAAGGAAACAAAAGAATAGATTAGAAAAATAAAAAAATAAAAATTTTTAAAAAAAGTATTGACGAAAAGTATTATTTGTGATAATATATATCTTGTCT
>ENA-OWPD01000466-OWPD01000466.1-human-gut-metagenome-genome-assembly--contig:-NODE-466-length-46929-cov-5.067287_pt1 | contig 46929 bp, 42 predicted proteins | sample MGYA00248262_ERZ651842 | MGnify/ENA primary metagenome ERZ651842 (study PRJEB26924, sample SAMEA4378253) | human gut metagenome | biome: human gut; feature: human-associated habitat; material: faeces... | reverse complement strand
GGGCCATATTACCATCCTCCTGTTTGGTAAAATTATATTGCCCAAAACGCGGTTGATCGAAGCACTGTTGATTCTATTTTATTTAACCTTTTGAAAATTTTTGGCTCAATCATTTTTCTTGTGGGATTGATGTGAAGTAAGGTATGCGCGGTAGCCCCTGTGCTGGTATGCTTTTTCGTAGCAATCAGCACGGGAGGCTCCGCCATGCAGCATATTCATTTGCCCTCTGGCCTAACTGGATTTTGCAACTCCAAGACCACCATAGAGGTGGCCCAGTCAGGCCAGGAGGTCTACTTGCTGCATGGAGAGCTGGAGCGGGACGAGGCCCCGTCCTGCCCTGAGTGCGGCCAGAAGATGCACATCCACGGGAGCAGGATTACCATGCTCCGTCACCTGTGCGTTGGCTCCCGCCTTAGCGCGGTCAGCTTTGAGAAGCGGCGGTATCGTTGCCCTTGCTGCGGCCATACGGAGATGGAGAGCGTCCCCTTCAAGGCGAACGGTCACAACATTACCCGTGAGTTGCTACGGTTTACAAGGGATCTTCTGGTCTACGGCTTTACCAATAAGGAGGTGTCTGAATTGACTGGCCTCGGCAAGAACACCGTAAAAGAGATTGACCTGCAACGGCTCAAGGACAAGTACACAGTGGACGGCAAAACCCTCATAAAGCCTGAGAAACAGGCCCGTTTCCTTGGCGTGGACGAGTTCAAACTGCACAACGGCTACAAGTACGCCTCCCTCATCATCGACATGGAGAGCGGGCATATCCTCTGGCTTTCCCACGGCAAGCGCAAGCGTACCGTCTATGACTTCATAGACCATGTAGGCGAGGCTTGGATGGACGGCGTAGAGGCCGTTGCCTGTGACATGAACTCGGACTTCCAGGAAGCCTTTGAGGAACACTGTCCCCATATTCAGCCTGTCTTTGACTACTTCCACATCGTCAAGAACTTCAATGAAAAGGTCGTTGGTGCCATCCGCAAGGACGAACAGCGGCGGCTTGCTGACGAGGGGAACACAAGGGCCGCTGCCGCCCTCAAGAAAACCAAGTACATTCTCACATCGTCCAAGGACACTCTGCGCCGTAAGGACGAGGAGGCCGCTGAGTGCAAAGTCATCTCCCGTGGTGGAGAACTATTCCCCCAGCCTGTTGTTGTCCGCAAATCGGGGTATGTTCAGCGGTACGAGGGACTTATCCAGCAAAACCAGCTTTTCTTTACGCTGGACATCATGAAGGACAAGCTGGCAAGTGCCTACAAGCAGACTGACGAGGCAGCTATGGCGGAGGCAATTTCCGACATCATGGACATCTGCGCCGTCACGCAGAACAAGCACCTCCTCTGGTTCCGCCGTATTCTGGACGAGCATTTTGAAGGCATTATCGCCCATGCCTCTTTCAACATCTCCGCTGGCAGGATTGAAGGGATTAACAACAAAATCAAGACCCTGCGGCGCAAGGGTTACGGCTATCCAGACGATGACTACTTCTTCCTAAAGCTGTTTGATATTAGCCGGAAGCCCTACATCAGAAATCCTTCATCCCACAACTTTTATGATTGACCCAAATTTTTTATAAAAACTATGTCAGAATACCAAATAATCTGTCATACACATAATGTAGAGGTTAATTCTAGATAACACTCTATCAAGTCAGGCAGTAATTAAGTATATAAAGTTGAGGTGAGTCCAATGATTTACTAATTTCGTGCCCACCAAGGCAGCAAACTATCCAAGATGAGGAGGATCAAAATGCGAAAACTTTTTGCAGGTTTAATGGCAACTGCACTCATCGCAACAGCATTTGTTTTCCCCGCAAATGCAGCCTATACAGCAACTGAAAACTTCCATGTATATATCAATGGTGGATCTGTTGTATCAAGTAAAAGGGCAGAAAAGCAACTCGCTACTGCCCTCCCGATGTGGGCATGGGTAGTAGAGCAGGAAGGAAGCTCCGTGGACTGGCTGCCCTCTGAGTATGTCAATATTAGAGGGCGTTCTCCATCAAATCAATACGCCACAACTGTCGAGCAAACGAACTCTCCTGATGAAGGACAGATTTCCTTGTATTACCTCGATGGATATGGTCAGCAGGGTTCCTTCTATAAGATGGCGGTCCAGTATGATAACAATAACCCATATACGCACCTTGAACTCACGGTAACATGGTCTCCCTGAACTATCAGCACCCCTACATACTTTAAATCGATCTAAATAATGTTCGATGACCGTTACAATGGTTAGCATTATGTTATCCATTGTAACGGTCATTTAGGATACCCGCTTTGGAGGTGTACTGTGAAGTATTTTATCAAAATATGTATTTACACTTCTTTATGTGTATCATTGTTGCTTAGTATAGCATCATGCTCAGATACATCCATCGCACCCAATGCAACAGCTCCGATTTCTTCTAAACCGTGTGTAGAAATTTCTTCCGGTAATTCAAGTGTCGGTAGTAGTTCCATTCATACATCGTTATCTTCAGGTATATTAGTTGATGCGGATATATGTATCTCCAATAATATTAACTTAAATTCGCTGGCGACCTATAGCGCCTCTCTCGCAACTTTTAATTTTGATGAGCTAAAAAGGACTTTTCTTGTAAATAAGCAAATTATCAACGAAATTTCAGAAGAAACCAGTGAATCAAGAACTAATTCCCCATATAGATATTGCAATACAAGCGATAATTTTGCCTTGTCCTCTATCGGAGAAAATATATACTTCACTGGAGATGCAGAGCGAAAAATTAGTCTACTATTTGATAATTCCGAGGATGGAAATAGTATCCAGTTTAATAATGATACAGATCTAGACTTTTCTACTAGAAAAGAAGCTCAAGAAGAAGTTGAACGCATTATACAAAAGTTAAAAATTTCTGTCGAATCATCTCCTACTTGTTATGTTCTAGATTATGAAACACTAACCCAAGAATGTGAAAAGTATAACGAATACATGAATACAACATTTGACGGAGCCTTTCCATCTATTCAAGTTGAAAAAGGCGATGAATGTTATATATTTATATATCAACTTACCCCTCTTGGTTTGCCTATATCTACCCATACAAATGGAATGTTTGGTGATGGAAGCTGGACCTCGGGAACATATTTTCAATGCACATATTCTGCTGATGGCCTTATTTCCGTTCAGGTTCCGTACCAGTTTACAGACATTGTTGAAAAAACAAAAGATAATCTAGGGATGTCTATAGAGCAAGCGTTAGACTGTTTAGATCACAAGTATAATTCAATGATACTGGAAGGAAACTATTTAGTTGATAACATTGAGTTTGAATATGTTCCAATGCCCAATTTTGGATCAGAAAATAGCTATACATTACAACCTGCATGGAGATTTTCAATTATTCATTCTTTTAACGTAGCAGACAAACTGGACCCCTATAAACAGGTCACAGTTAATCAGAGGACTACCACTGTCTTTGACGCAATTACCGGCAAGGAATTGGTAATAGATGACGGATAAAATTTGTTCAAATAGGATATATAGAGGAATTAGGCAATGAAAGTATTTTTCAATCTTCTAGTTTGCGATCTCAGACGGACAATTTTTTCGGCTAAGTTCTTAGTTGCAGTCTTTGGTTTTATACTGACTACACTAGTGACTATGTTTGACGAACTCCAGTATCTACAACCGAGCAACTCTTTGGTTTATATTTATCAAATTATTAGGTACTTAGATTTTCATATTGTTTATTTACTTTTTGCTGCAATTCCAGGGGCTCTGCTATTCTGTTCTGACTGGGAAAATCATTTTATTCGTTTTTGCATTATTAGATCCTCTCCCAAAAGTTATGCCACCTCAAAAGCTATGGCTTGCTTCATTTCGTCGGCCTGTGTTGTTCTAATTTCTGAGAACTTAATGCTCTTCCTTTTTAGCTTTCACTTTCCAGCATTCAATGAGACCAGCTCCGGCTTTGGTCCTTATACTATTTTTGCATCTCCAGATAAAGTATGGTTATTTCTTCTAATTAAGATACTATATGAAGCTCTTTGTGCAGGTTTCCTATGCACATTTGCATTATGGTTATCGACTAAAATAATTAATCCCTTTGTTGTACTCGCAACACCAATTATATCCTATTATTTGATTAATACATCAAGTTTTGCTTTAAATATACCCCCTATATTTAATATTGGTAATTTGTCGAAGGGCTATATCTCTATTGACAATAACCCAATCTATTCTTTCTTCTTCACAATATTTTATTTCGGCATATTGACCACGATATTTGTGATACTATTTGTTAGAAGTTGTAGAAAGAGGGTTGAAAATGGGTAATCTAAAGAACATTTTTTTAATATGTATTTACAATTTAAAAAAGTGGCCCTCCAACGCCAGGATCTATCTAGTATTTTTTTCCGTCTTTCTATATCTGCACTCAATACTTTTACCAATTTCAGATTTTTGTTTGAAGTCAGGGTATAGTATTACACCATATTTGTTCCCATTTATAATGTCAGACTCAAATTCTGTCCTCCTGTTTACACTTGGCATTGTGTTGTTACTATGCGATGCACCATTTATAGAAGAAGATCAGCCATATATTATACTGCGCTCTGGACGAAAGCTCTGGACGCTCGGGCAAATGCTATACATGTGTATAGCTACTTTTCTCTATTTTGCATTTATTATTATAATGTCTCTTATAATACTCTTGCCTTATCTTGAATTCAGCTTAGACTGGGGCAAGGTAATTGGAACTTTTGCTCAAACATCTGTGGCACCTCAGCATAACATTACCATACCGTTTTCATTTTATATTTTTAACTCATATAAACCTTTAGCAGCTCTATCAATTTCTTTTTTAAATTGTTGGCTAGTTTCATTTGTTTTAGGTTTACTTATGTTTTTGCTAAATTTGAATTTTAGTCGTTTCGTTGGTATTCTTATCTCATCAATTCTTATATTTTGGCAGGTAGTTGTTACAAAAACTTGGACAGGCTTTACTAAATATTCTCCTGTTACATGGCTTTCATTATCCCGGATAGATACTACTTCAAGCACGCTATATCCAACTTTACAATACATTTATATTGTAATTATTATTTCGATTCTTATTTTGGTCGCATTATGTTTACGTTCTATGAATACGCAGGACATTAATACCTTGAAGTCTATATAACTAAAAGAAGGTGGCCTGTTAAAGATGCAAAGTTTTGCAATAGTTTTACAAAATGTAACTAAGCGTTTCAAAGATACAGAAGTGTTAAGAAACATTACCGTCTCTTTTGCTGAAGGAAAAATACACGGAATAGTTGGAAGAAATGGTTCTGGAAAAACCGTACTGTTCAAGTGTATCTGTGGTCTTATGCATCCAGATAAAGGTGCTATTATTGTTCAAGGTAAAAAAGTCGGATTAGATGTTGATATTCCTAAAGGAGTTGGAGCCATCATAGAGTCGCCTGGTTTCCTTCCAAATTTCAGCGGACGCAAAAATCTAAAATTTTTAGCAGATATAAATAAAGTCGTGGACGAAGAAAGAATTAAAGAGTGCATGTCTATAGTGGGTTTAGACTATAATTGCAAAAAACATGTTGGTAAATACTCGCTTGGAATGAGACAGCGGCTTGGAATTGCGCAAGCAATTATGGAAAAACCTAATGTTTTAATTTTAGACGAGCCAATGAACGGTTTAGATAACAGCGGCGTAAAAGAAATGCGAGATTTGTTATTAAAAATAAACAGCGAAGGTGTCACAATTTTGTTAGCCAGCCATAATAAAGATGATATTCAGGCTCTATGTGATACCGTGTTGGAGATGGATCATGGACAAATTATCGCAATACAGACAACACCTGCTGACTAATCAATTATGTAGCTGGATAATCTAAGATATCTAATAATTTACGAACTGATAACATCTGCAACTGCTTATTTAGCAACGACCTCTTTCTGACATACGGTTCAAAAAAGTCCCCTCAATTTGAGGGGACTTTCGGGCATTTACTGAAAAATATCCGGCCGTCCAAGAGTAGTAAATCCGCTGGCGGCGAACTCCGTCACCACCACGTTGTTCTGACCGCTGGAACAGTGGCAGACCAGCAGTTTCCTGTCCTCCCTCCGGCCCACTACGATCCCTACATGGGAGTCGTCCGGGTAGAAGGCCAGATCACCAGGCTGGGCCTCCGCCTGGGAGACAGGAGTACAGTAGGAGTGCTGGGCGGTGGCACCGCCTCCCCGGCCCAGGACATACTCGCCGCCGGTGATGTTGTAGAAAATCCAGTCCATAAACCCGGAGCAGTCCAGGCCGTAGGGCCGGTAGGTGCCAGTAGTGGAATTTCCAGCCGCCCATACCTTGGTAAGCTGGCCCCAGCGGGAGTCCCAGCCGATCACCAGGGATTTTCCGCCCCAAAAATATCCCACCTTCCCAACCAGGGAAAGCGCGGTCTCCACCGCCTCCTTCCGGGCCTGGTCCAGGTCGACGGGCAGGGCACGGAGCACCTCCAGCAGATCGGCGCTGGTAATGGTGAGGCTCCCGGCCAGGGAGGCCAGGGCAGCCCGGCCAGACAGCAGTTCCGTCAAGGCGCTGTTCTGCTCCTGAGTGAAGGCATAGATGGTCCGCATATCATCGGCGGTCTTGGTGGTAATGGTGATATGCAGGATGGATTCTGTCCACCCCTCGCCGCCATTCTCTCCCGGATGGTCTATGGTCTCCACTTTAGATGTGATCTCCGTCATGTCCCAAAATACGGCTTTCAAACGGTCCACCCGGTCCTGGTCCAGCGTGGCCACATCCACGCCTGTGTCTTTCCCAGCCGTATGGACGGCGAACACAGCCAGGACCTCGGCCCAGTCCGGCTCCTGACCGTGGATCACAATATCGTCGTAGTCTCCCGCCTGCAACGCCTCCAGCTTGGCGTTGTATTCCACATTGACCGCGGCAACCGCCTGTGAGACAGAGACGGTCTCCGGGGCGCTAGGCTCACTGGTAAAGAATATCCCAAAGGGGGAACTGGCGATGGCGGCGATCAGCACCACGACAACGAGAACGATCAAAACAACGGCGCCGCCTGCCAATCCGATCAGACTCCCCATCATAGCAGCCACGGCCCGGACCACCGCTGCCGTCAGCCTCCGGCCCAGCTCGGCGGCTCCCTTTGCGGTGCGGGCTGCCTGCTGGGCCAGGCGGCGCTGGGCGGACTGCCGGGCGGCCTGGGCGGGCTTTTGGAACGCTTGGACAAATCGCCGGGCAGGCTTCTCGGCTCCCCGGACCTTGGGCCCCAGAGGCGCCTTGCCTCCCGGCAAGGGCGCGGCGTGTCCCTTCGTACCTGGGGCTCCGGTCTTGGGTTTTGCCCCACCCATGACAGGGCGGAGAACATCCTCCCCTGGCCTCCAGACACCCGGACCGGACCGCCGCCCCTCGCTGGGGCGGGCCTCGCCGCGATATGCGGCGGACCTGGGCCCGTGGCCTGGCTCCCGCCCCGCCTTTGCGGAAGTTGCTTCCGTCGGCAAGGCATCCGGGCGCGTCTGTCCCTGGAGGGCCTTGCCCCGCCCGCGCTCTTTTGCCGCAATACGGGGGCGCTCCCGGATGGGGACCGCCTGTTGTCTGTCTGGTCTCCGCTCCCTGGGGGCTGCCTCTTGCCGTTGGGGTGCCTGACCTTCCACCGGCCTCCGCTCCTTGGGGGCGCTTGTCGGCTGTTCCTGGGGCGGAACCTCCCGTTCCAGCCGGCCGTCTCTATTTTCCTTTGTGCTCTGAGTATTCCCGGCACCGGCTTTCCTCTTGTGGTTTGGCCGGAGGGCCTGTATAAATTCATCCGCGCCTTGGACTCCAGCCTGTTCCACCCGGTCTACGGCGAAGGAATTGTCTGCCCCGGCCTCCCGCTCTTTCCGCTGGTCTACTTCCCGGATCAGTTTCTCTTTCATCAGCCGCCCGGCCTGCCTGGGTGGACCGGCGCTTTTCCGTCTGCCCTTCGGCTTGCCCGCCTGGGGCTTTTCCTTGATCTCCGGCATGGCTCCTCCTTACTCGATACATTAAAAAAGAACTCCCCTCAATTTGAGGGGAGTTTTGAACGACTTCACTTGTCTGTGGGAGTGGTGTTCCACAGTTGATACAGGGCCCCGGTCCGGGGAAACTCGTTGGCAAACGGGACGATAGCGCCGCCGACACGGAGCAGGCCGTGACCGGCCTCCGCATTGGTGACATAGCCCATCTGGTTTTCCGAGATATTGAGCAGTTTAGCCAGCTCCGCCCGGTCCGTGGCGGCCTGGTTGAGCAGCACCAGAAACTCACTGTTGGCGAACATGAGCCGGGCCGTCTCGGAGCGCAGGCACTCCTCCACATTCTGCGTGGCGGCGGTCAGGGCCGCGCCGTACTTGCGAAACCGCTTCCATGCCTTGTAGAGGAATTGGGCGGAGTAGTAATACTTGAAAAACAAGTACACCTCATCCACGAATACCCAGGTGTATTTTCCGGCCAGGCGGTTGGTGGCTACCCGGTTTTGAATGGTCTCCATGGTGACGTTGAGGGCGGTGGGCTTCAACTGGTCCCCCATCTCGTAGAGGTCGAAAACAATAATCCGGCTGTCTATGTCCACGTTGGTCTCATGGGCAAACATATTTAAGGAGCCCTCCACGAACAGCTCGGAGGCCAGGGCCAGCTCCTGGGCCTCCCGTTCCGGCTGGCGCTTGATCTCGTTCCTCCAGTCGGAGAGGATGGGCTGGCGGGCCTTGCCGCCGCTCTTGATGAAGTCGTGGTACACGCTGGCGGTGCAGCGGTCAATGATGGATTTATGGAAAGCCCCCAACTGGCCCTCTCCCATCTGCTGTTCGCAAATGCTCATCAGCAGTTCGGACTTGAGCGCCACCGGGTTTTCTCCCATGCCGTAGCCTCTGGCGATCTCCAGGGGATTGATATGGTGGCGGCTGTTTGGGGAGATCTCCAGGACGATTCCCCGGAGGGCCCGCACCAGGTCCCCATACTCGCGCTCGGCGTCGATGATGATAATATCATCGTTGGTAGACAGGGCGATAAAGGTGATAAACTCCTTCATGGTGAAGGACTTGCCGGAGCCGGAGACACCCAGGATAAAGCCGTGGGGGTTGAGGAGATTTTTGCGGTTACAGATCAGGAGGTTTTTGCTGACGGCGTTGACGCCGCAGTAAATGCCCCCCATGTCCTGGATTTCCTGGACGCGGAAGGGCATCAGGGAGGCCGCGGCCTCGGTGGTCAGCGTGCGGGTCACGTCGATGGAGCGCAGGCCGTAGGGCAAGGCGGTGTTAAAGCCGTCCTCCTGCTGGTATCTGAGAATGGAGAAGTCACACAGGGACTTGGATAGCAGGGTCTCCGTGTCGGCGTTAAGCTGTTCCAGCGTATCGGCCATGTGCAGCAGGGTCACATTGGCATAGACCATGCGCTGGTCCCTGGTGCTCAGATCGTCCAGAAATTCCTTGGTCTCCGCCCTCTGCTGTTCCAGCTCATAGGGGACCACGGCGGTAAAGTTGTTCCGGGCGTTCTGCCGCTGCTGCCACCGGGTAATATCGCTCTCAATGCCCATGATCTGAGACTGCACATCCCGCACCGCTTCGTCGGTGGGGACCGGGAGCAGGTCGATGGACAGCACCAGCGTCCGGGTGAAGTCGGCCATGCTGGTAATCATGTCGTCCTTGATGTAACTGGAATACTTCCGCATGAACAGCACCCGTCCCACTTTGCCGCCCAGTTCAAAGTGGTCGGAGAGAAACTTCATGCCGTCAGGGGCGATGTAGTCTTTGAAGCTGTGCCCCAGGCGCATGGAGGCGTTCAGGTCAAACTTGTAAAACTGTTCCTCGCCGGGCCGGAAGAAGTCGTGGAGGATGCGCAGGCGCTCATAGGTGTCCAGGGCTTTCGCGCCGCTGTCCAGACGCTCCAGGTTTTTCGAGAGGTCGGCGTCTACCCGGTGGAAAAATGCCCTGGCCTCCTCCGCGTTCTTACGGGCCACGGAGACGGTGATGTACTTGTCCTGGATGAGGTTATTGCTGGCCGCCGCCTTCTCCGTGAGCACCCGGTTGTATTCCCGGCGGTACAGGTCCAGGTCATCCCCGCACTCGCGCATGAGGACGCTGTGCTGGAAGTCGGAGCTGTTGAGGCGGCGGTTGTGAATGGTGATCTTGGTCACGGCGTCGGTGGGCAGGCTGTTGAGGACGCCGCAGTAGGATGTGAACATATCCCGCTGGTCCTCGTAGGAGGCCAGGGAGTAGTTGATGTCGGCAAAGCGCCAGGTCTGGCTGAATCTGCCGTTGACCTGCCAGATCCCATCCTGCCAAACCCGCTGGATGGGGATGGACTGCTGTACGCTGCGGGGGATCTTAAACGGAACACGCTCTCCCCGGTTGGCCGCGGCAAGAGTTTTACGCATGGCGGCGCACCCCCTTTCTGACCAGGGCCGCATAGGCCGGGAAAAGGGAGAGAAATTGCTTTTTCATAGGGACCTCCTTCAAAATGGACAGAAAAGGGCCATGACGGTCCGGCACCCAAATCTGCCGCGCATCACACCCCTTTCCGCTGAAATCAATCATCGCTGCTGCGACTGAATTGGAACACGATGGAGGGAGCCGCCAAAAGTCCCCTCAAATTGAGGGGACTTTCAGCCGTTCCCGGCGCTTAGGGCTTCTTTCCTGTTCCCCATATCTTTCTCTGCTCCGGCATGGCCTGGAGGTAGATATTCTCCGCCCGGTATACACGGGGCCCGGCGCACAGGACCTGGGACTTGAGAAACGCCCAGACAAACCGCTCAAAGGTCAGGCCGTTGTAGCGGAAAAAGCCGGTCACAGCGATGGGGGCGGCTGCCAGGATGCACAGCCAACTGGCGGCCTCCTGGCCCACAACGCCTTTGAACATGAGGTAAACCCCAACCGCCGCGCCCACGGCCAGGGCGGAACAGAGAAATTGCCGGGTGGACAGGCCGAAAAAGATCGTCTCCCGGTGCTGGTGGACTTCCTTTGGAATTTTGATCTCCATATTGCTATCACCTCGAAAATGGATTTTTTGACACGTTTTTTGAAATATGAGATAATATTTGCAGAGAAAACCATATATTTCAAAACAAATAGAGGAGGATTTTTTATGTTTCGGAATCTGACGCTGGCACAGCAAATGTTCTTTTTCGTCCTGGCCGTGTTCCTGATCCTGCTGGTATTCCGCATCCTGGTAAAACTGAAACTGGCGCCCGTGCTGGTCTACGCCGCCTGCGCGAACCTGATCTTCCCCGAATGGGTGGCGGAGCAGAAGGCGCTGTACTGGACCGTCCTGGCCGGTCTGGTGCTGGTGACGATCTTCCGCTGGGTCGGCCCCAGGCTGACTGCGCACATGGAGGAGCAGCGGATCATGCGGGAGATCGTGGAGCAGAGCCGAGCGGCGGAGGCCATGGGGTATCGGAATGACCAGATCAGTTTTGAGGTCAAGAACGGCACACCGCAAATCAAAATCAGGCAGTAAAGCAACAGGGGGATGGGCCGCAGGCCCGTCCCCCTGGCTTCTGCCGAAAGTCCCCTCAATTTGAGGGGACTTTTTTATAGGCCGGCCAATTCCTTTACAATGCGCTCGGCGCCCTTTACCAGGCCAACCAGCACCAGCATATTGAAAATAGTCTCCGCGATGTACTGCCAGGCCATGACCACAGAGGTCAAGCTGGTGTCCAGGACCGGGGAGCCGCTGGACATGAAGGCGGAGAAAATGAGGCAGGCCAGGACGATCACGGCCCCCTCCATGCACACGCCGATATAGGACTTGATGAACTGCTTCCCCGCGAAACTGGTCCCCTCCCCGGCGAAGGCCGCCAGAGGGATCGGGGCCAGGGCAGTAAAAATGTAGAGGCGGAAAAAGCGGCCATAGACCGTCATAATGAGGATGAAGGACATCACCGTGATAAACAGGTTGCCCAGCATGGCTACCAGCCAGAGCGGGATGCTGGCTAAAAAGCCGACGTTTTCAATGGCGTCCACCATCTCCTGGGGTATCGTCACACCGGCGGCAACCATGCCGCCCATGCCGCTCATCACAGACTGGACAATGCCGCCGCAGATGGAAAAAACCACGGTCATGATCTCCATGGCGGAGCTCACCGCCACCTTGGCGGCAATAAAGCGGATGAAATGGCGCAGGGCGTATTCCGGCCTTTGCAAGTCCCGGAAACTGGCCGCGGACTGGAAGATCCCCATGGCGAAAAACAGCACCAGCAGGCCGTAGCCCACGGCCTTCAGCCCCTCATTGATGCCGACAATGGCGTTCCATATATCGCCGCCCCGGAAATCCTGGGGTGTGGTGGTAATCAGGGACCATATCTCGGTCAGTTTGTCGTTCCAAATCTCAAAGGCGGATTGCATAGCCTGTACCACCCAGTTATCGCTCAAATCAATCACCTCGCAAAAAAGAAAACGCATATTCCGCCGTAATTTCGGCTGGAATATGCGTTTCAAGCAGTTTTTATATGCGTCAGGGCTGAAGCCCAAATATTTGATAGATATAATCTTTTCTCGCGTCTTTCAGATGGTAGATATATACGGTCTCGCCCTGTATTTTGTAAACAAGCACATACTGGTCGATAAACAGGGCGCGAAACCCGTATTTGCCCATCAGCGTTTCACGTTTCAGGACGCCTGATTCCGGGAAACTTGACAACTGCCGCGCTGCCTTCAAAATCTTGTCCGCAAATGCGCGGGCGTATTTTGTCCCCACCTGGCCGCGGTAGAACTGGAGAATATCCCGATATTCATTCCGCGCCTCATACAGCCATTCAACCTTCACCCAGCACTTCCTCTGTCAGGGCCTCCACTTCTTCCATGGAACAGGTTTTCGTACCGGCAACCAGATTCTGCTCCCGGCGCAGCATTTCGGCCAGCAGATTCAGTTCCGCCTCCCGCTTCTCCCACAATTCAATCGGAAGAAACACCATTTCACCGTCCCCATTCCGTGTCAGGAAAATCGGCTCCTGGCGCTCCTGGGACAACTTTACCATTCCGTCATAGTCATTCCGCAAAGCGGTAGCGGATTTAATCACCATGCTTGCACGCCTCCGTTCGGTTATTATTCTTACTGAATTATACCGTAATTATTACCCTGCTGTCAATTCAAAAAAGTCCCCTCAATTTGAGGGGACTTTTGATCCGCCGCCCGCCGTTATACCACGCCGATAGCGGACAAAATCTCCTTGGAAAAAGCGATAAGCAAACCGCCGAATACGCAGAGGATGCCCTGGGTGCGCTGGGAGGCGTCGTGAGACTGGATGGACATACCCAGTTGGACGATGCCCCAGCCCAGCACGATCACGCCGATGGCCTTAATGCACGAAAAAATAAAGGCGCTGAGATTGTTGACAATGGTAAGGGGGTCGGTGTCGGCGGCCAAGGCCGGGCAGGCCAGGGCGGCGCACAGGGCCAACACGAGGACGCTGGAGAAATAGAGACGGCGGGCCCTTCCGGTCCGCCGCTGAGAAAGGGTATTCGGCTGGGGGTGTTTCTTGTTCAACATAAAAATCAACCTCTCTTATTCCAGAATTTCAATGTAATCCAAACTCTCAAAAGGCACGGACAGGTCGGCCTGGGCGTAAGTCAGTCCGGGGTGGTGAACGTAGGGCGCGGCCCCGCCGTCCTCCGTCAGTTTGATATAGGGGTGTTTGAGAATGTCATACTTCTTGTCCATCACAGGGTGTTCCCCCCGGATGAACAGCAGGGCGTAGTCGTTGTCCAAGGTCCGCACCTCGTCGGGAGTCATCAACTCCCGGCCCGTCTGCTGGTAGCTGACGGAACTGGAGCCGTGGGAGCCGCGGGACACGCTGCGGTTGCGGGTGTCCAGGGTCTCCTTGCCCAGCAGCTCGGAGATATACTTGTGGGTGGACGGCTCATTTCCGCCCAGATACACCAGCGTATCGGCGTTGCCCAAAAGCCCCTCCCAGTCATCCTTGAACAGGGCCTTGAGGGCGGAAATGTTTTGGAGTACAATGGTGGACATGATGTTGCGGGAGCGCATGGTGGCTTGGAGCTTGCCAAAGTCGTCCGGCAGGGAGACGTTGCAGAACTCGTCCATCATCAGGCGGACCGGGACGGGCAGGGCTCCCTGGTGTACCTTGTCGGCCTGGTAGTAGAGGGCCTGAAAGGCGCAGGTGTAGAGCATCCCCACCAGGTAATTAAACGTGCCGTCGTTGTCGGGGATGATGGCGAACACGGCCTGCTTGCGCTCCCCCATGAGGCCCAGCTCCATATCGTCCCGCGAAGTGATGCGGGTGATCTGAGGCAGGATGAAAGCGGAAAGCCGGACAGCGGCGCTCAATAAAATACTCTTGGCTGTTTTTCCGGCGGCCTGCTTGAAAATCTTATATTCCCGCACGGCCACATGATCCGGCTCTTCCTCCTCCAACGCCTCAAAGAGCATATCCAGGGGGGATTGAAAATCATCATCGTCCTCCCTGGCCCCGCCGTTTTCGATCATATACATGACCATCTCCAGATTTTGTTCCTCCGGCGGAGCCTCATGGAGCAGATACAGGATGAGGGCGGTGTCCAGAGCGATCTCGGATTTCTCCCAAAACGGGTCGTTGTTGGTGGAATTTTTCGGCGTGGTGTTCTTAATCAGATTGTTCACCAGTTTCATGGCGTCCTTGTCGTCCTTCAGATATGGGAACGGGTTGAAGGCGTCGGAGCGGTCGGTGTCAATGAGGTCAAACACCTTGATAACATAGCCCTTTTCGATGAGCAGCGGGGCCACGGCCCGCATCGTCTCCCCCTTGGGGTCCGTGACCAGAAAACTGCAATTCGTCTGCATGAGATTGGGTTTGCAGAAAAACCTTGTCTTACCCGCACCGGAGCCGCCGATGACGATTTGCAGGAGGTTGCGGCGGTGTACCTTTCCATTGAGGCCCATGCGGACATTTTGTGTGAGGATGGTATTCTGGAAGGGTGCCTTGTCTCGGTACTTGCGGTCGAGCAGTTTGGGACTGCCCCACTTGGCGGAGCCGTGTTCCTCGCCGGGCCTCCTGTTCTCCCTGGTGGAGCAGTAGAGCACCACGGAGAAGCCGTAGATCAGCAGGGCTCCCAGCATAAATTTGGGGGTATGAGGCGTCCAGCGGATGGCAAAGGGCCGCTCCAGCAGTTCGCTGAAACGGCCCATGAGGTCAAAGACAGTCATACCCTCCTCATAGCCGGAGGCCAGGAGGGCCGCCAGATAGAGGACAGGCAGGGTGAGCGCCGCCCACAGGAGAGGGCTTACGGTGTTGTTTCTACGCATAGAGCCGCCCCCTCACCGCTCCGGTCCAGGCGGCCGGTCCCGGCTGGCCGGGGGGTGTTCCGGGTCTTGCTCCCCCAGGGCGTGGAAAATGGCGTTACGGTTATACCGGACTTCCTCCTGGGTCGCCCCTCCCATCGTAATAGAAGCATCCTCCAGGCCCTCGATCCGGCTGTTAGGCAGTCGTGTGATCCGGCCATAGGTACAGCCATCCAGACGGGCCCCGTTGAAGTTCAGCCGCCCCACGGAACAGTCAACCGTGTTGCAGCGGGTCATACGACTGCGGAGAAAGGCCGCGGAATGGATGGAGCAGTCCCGGAAATGCGTGTTTGCCAGTGTGGAATCCGGGAATAAAGTAAATTCGATCCGGCAGGAGTGGAACTCACAGCCATATAACCTCGTATCCCAAAATTTCACCCCATACAGGCGGCATACATGAAAAGAGCAGTCGGAGAAATGAGAAAAGTTACAGTTGGCATTGTCCGGCATACAATAGAGCGTCACATGGTCAAAATAGCTTTCCTGGAAGAAATTACGCGGAAAACCTGCTTTCGCTGCTCGGTCATAGATCTGTTGGTCAATGACCTTCATGGGCCGGTCCATCTCCAGTTCTATGGTCTCGTACTCGAATTGCTTATGGCTGGTCCTGGTATAGGGGACGGTCAGCAGGGCCTTTTGCGTTTGAAAGTCCCGGATAGACTGGCGGAGCACCGCCACTTTCCCGGCATAGGCCCCTCTATCCGCTTTTGCCGCCCAATCCAGCAGGGGTTCCAGCGGCATATCGTTCCGGCCCTGGATATAGTCGTTTACATTCCGTACACGGCGGGCCCGGTTGCTGCCGTTGTACTGGATGGGGTCAATGTCCTCCAGCAGGTCAGCGATATTCTTGCTGATCTCATGGCTGCTTAAAACGGCTTGATAGTCTGGCATACGTTCCTCCTTCAAAAGGGGAGCGCCAAAACTCCCCTCAAATTGAGGGAAGTTTTGACGCTCCAGGATTGCAGCTTAGTAGCCCGTTCTGGGCAGGGGCTCCGGCTTGCCGTACACAGTCGTTACCCAGCGGCTGACGGCCTGGACCCACTGGCCGTTATAGACGCCGCCCGCGTCCGCCACATTGGTAAAGGAGCCGGAGGGCAGGCTGCCCACGGCGGTACAATAGAGATAGGGGGTCTCCACCTGGGCAAAGCCCGCGGGGGCCTGGCCGAACACGAACATAACCTCGGTCACGCGCTCATTCGTGGCAAGGCCCAGAGCCGCGGCGCTGGCTGCCAGGATATAATTCTTGCTGGTGGAGAGGTTATCGGCCAGAGTGCGGTACTCCCCGCCGTTCACACGATAGGTGATCTTATAGGTGCCGGGGAAGTTATACGTGCCGGTGACAACAGTGTCCAGCCGCACCTGGGCGGGGATGGTATCCCTCCAATAAAAACTGTCCAGCCGGACATTGGAGGTATTGGCGATGCCGGAGAAGGTGTAGCGCACCGGCTGGCCGCCCATGATCTCCTTGGGGCCGGTTTTTGTGATGGACACGCCGGTAGTCAGGCTCTTGTTTGTCACTTCAAAGCGCACGATCTGGCCCTCGTATTCCAGATAGGCGGTCAGTTCGGTTTCGTTGACACCGTAATGCTCCGGGGCCTTGACCTCCCGGATGGTATAGCGGGAGAGGGGGAGCTGCTTGGACACGGCCAGACCCCGGCTGTTACTCCGAATGGTGTCCACCAGATTGCCCGATTTGTCGTAAATCTCGAATATGGCCCCCTCCAGCGGTGTCCCAGCGGGCAGGCCGGTGGTGGGGTTGTAGTCGGCGGACCGCTTGGTGATTTGGATCTGGCCTGTGATGGGGGTGTTCTCCCAGGTCACTTCCGTGGTTTCGCCCGCTTTAACATAGACCGTGCGGAGTTGGGTGTCCGGGATATAGCCCTCATTCTCCAGCTCCCGCAGGTAGTAGCGGCCGCTCTCCGTGAGGTCGTCGATATAGACATACCCTCTGTTGTCGCTGGTGTACTGGCCGATGGGGTTATGGCCGCTGTCGTACAGGATGAATGACACGCCGGGGATGCCCTCGCCGTCCACGGTGGAGACCTTGTGCAGCAGGATGCCGGAGAAGGGCGCGTTGGTCACAGTCTTGCGGGTGGTCTCGCCGTCCTTGACGGTAAAATAGATGGGCGTATCGTCCAGCTTGAATCCATCCGCGGCCTCGGTTTCAACGGCGTAGTAATCGCCGCTTTCCAGGGGTAGATACACCTTTCCGCTCCGCCCGGTGGTCACGGTGTCCACCAGAGTGTCATCCGATACCCGCCGAATCTCAAAGGTGGTGTTGGGGATGCGCTCTGTCCTGTCTGCGTCATTGACTTTGATGAGCTCCACACCGCCAGTCGGCGCGTTATAGAAGTAGAGCTGCTGGGTATCGTCCGGGTTGACCACCACGGTCTGGCTCTGGGTATCCGGGTCGATGGTATATCCGGGGATGCTCTCCACCTCAGTCACAACCACTGTGCCGGTGATGCCGGAGAGGACGATCTGGCCCTCCGTATTGGTCCAGTACAGTCCATTGGAGGACAGCTTGCCGCCCTCATCCGGCAGGTAGGAGCCGTTCGCATAGGTGATCTTGAACTGCACTCCCTCCAGCGGAGTCTTGTCCTTGCTGGACAGCTTGTGGATGATGAGATTCCCCATGGGCTGGTTGCGGAACTCCACGGTGACGGTCTGGCCCTCCTTGACCTGGACGGTCTGGGGCGTATCGTCCAGCAGATAGCCCGGCTTGGCACGGGTCTCCTTAATGACCAGCGTGGTCCCAGGCTCCACCCCCTCCACCAGGAAGGTGCCGGTGGAGTCCGTCACAAATTTGCCGTTGGAGTTGCCTACCACGAAGCCGTCTGGTTTTGTCACCAGGAACTCCACATCAGAGAGCGGCGTGTTGTCCGCCGCCGATACCTTCTTGACCAGTACGGCCCCCTTGGGCGCGTTGGAGAAATAGAGGGTCACGATATCCTGGTCTTTCCCGGAAATATAGAAGGACTGGGGCGCGGCGTCAATGACGTGGCCGCTGTCGCTCTCCAGCTCCTCGCAGATGTAGTAGCCCTTTCTGAGCCCCGTGACGGTAAAGGAGCCGTTGGCCGAAGTCGTATAAGTGCCTACCACGGTGCCGCCGCTGCCGCTGACCTCGCCGCCCAGGTATTTCAGCTGGAAGCGGCAGCCGGAGATTCCCGCCCCGGTCACGCTGTCCTGCTTGTAGACCACCAGGGCGGATAGGGGGATGTTGGAGATGGTGACGGTCTTGTTTTCACCGCCCTTGACATAGACCTCCGTAACCGGGTCCTCCGGGAGCTGGTAGCCGGGGGCGGGCTTGCTCTCTTCGATGGTCAGCCAGCCGTCCTCGATGCCCTCCAGGACGATCTGGCCCGCCTCATCCGTCTGGAAGGTGCCCAGGTCCCGCTGCTCCCCGGTCTGCGTCTTGTTGCTGGACCAGGTGATGTGGAACTCGGCGTACTGGATGGGGTCATGGGTGACGGAGTTTTCCTTCTGGATGGTGACGGTGGGCCGCTTGTGGTTTTCAAAATACACATCCCGGTCCCGGTTGGAGTAGAGCGTGACCAGCTGGGGGGCGGCGTCCGGGAGATAGGGGGATGGCACTGACTTTTCCGAGACCTCGTAGACGCCGGGCAGCAGGTTCTCCACTGTGGCGGAGCCGTCCGGTCCGGTGGTTACTTCGGCCACGCTATGGCCGTCCGCCCCCTTGACCAGAAACACCGTGCCGGGGACCGGCGCGCCGGTGTCGGCGTCGCTCTTGTGAATGGTCAGATTGGGGCGCTTGTCATTTTGCAGGCAGATGGTGGCGTCCTTGCCGGGGAACAGCTCCACATGGTACTCCGTGGGGTCCAGGATGTGGTCCGACACTGTGGACACCTCTTGCAGGGAGTAGACGCCAGGCTCCAGGCCCTCCCAGCAGATAGAGCCGTCCGGCCCGGTGGTGCGGTCCAGATAGCGGGAGCCGTCCTCGATCTTGGCCAGCCGGTAGGTGACGCCGCCCAGGGGCGTGCCGTCCGCGCTCTCCTTGTATAGATGCAGGGAGGGCGGCTTGGAATTGGTGAACACAAATTGGGCCTGTTCGCCGCCGTCCAGGTGGATGATGCGCTGGGCGTCGTCCACCACATAGCCGGGGCACTCCAGCTCCGTCACGACATAAGCGCCCACGGGGAGCTTGGACAGGTCGATGGTCCCATCCTCCGAAGTGGTGTACTCCTCCGGCCCCCAGGAGCCGTCTACCGCCTCGATGCGGAAGCGGGCGTTGGCGATGGGCTGGGACAGGTCGGCGCTGTCCACCTTTATCAGATGGATGCCCGGTAAGCGGTCATTGAAGAAAACCAGCTCTTTGATGCCGTCCCCGGCCTTCAGCTCCACTTCCTGGGGGGTGGTGTCCAGCACATGGTCGTCTCCGCCGGTGTCCCGTTCCTCCACGCGGTAGGTACCGGGTTCACAGTCTGTCAGCAGGATCTCACCGAACTGGTCCGTCTGGAAGATGCCCAGGCTCTCAGCGTCCCGGAAGATCTCAAAGGAGACGCCGGGCATGAGTTCCATGCTGCCCCGCTCATATTTAATGATCCGCAGGCCGGGCAGCTCCTTGTTGACAATGGTGGCGGTGGATTCCTCACCGGACACTACGGCTACGGTCTGTACCGTGTCCGTATCCGCCACCCAGCCGTCAATACCCGCCAGCTCCCGGACCTCCCAGCCGCCGGGGACCAGCTCGTCAAAGACGATGACGCCATTGCGGGTCTGGCCGGTGCGGGTCTCGCCAGTCTCGATGTGCTTGATCTGGATGGTGACGCCGGAGAGGGCGTCGCCGGTGTCGCTCCGCTTCTCCACCCGCAGGGAGCCGTAGGGGGCGTTCCAGAAGGTCAGGGTGGCTGTCTTGTTATACTCCACATCGGCGTGCTGGGTGCTCTCCTCCGGCAGCAGGTGATACCGGGGCGGGATCTCCTCGGTTATGGTATAGTGGCCCTCCAGGGTCAGGGGGATGGTCACGGTCCCGTCCGGGCCGGTGGAGAAGGAACCGACTTTCTTTCCCTCCAGGTCATAGACAGAGAACACAGCCCCTTCCAGGGGGATCTCGGTCCCTTCCTCCAGCTTCACGATCTTCAGGGCCGTCTCGTCAGGATCAGGTTCCCCACTGTCTGCATAGCTGCTGACGGCGGCCACATCCAGCTGTACCTTGTTGTCCAAGTCACAGATGTAATTCTGTAAATCGCCGTATTGATCCTTTTCCTGGCACACGGCGTACATGGCGGCATACTGGGCCACCGGGGCGGAGAGGGAGAACTGGACATTGCCGGACTGGCCCTCCACGCTGCCTGCGGGATAGAGGACCTTGAACGTCCCGGCATAGCCGTCTGAGGTGTACTTTGTGGTGACGGCGGTGATCTCCTTGTTGTTGGCGTCCACGATCTTCGTGCCCTCCGGCACACTGTCCGGGTCGGAGAAGGCCACGGACACGTCGTAGTCATACACCCAAGTCTCACTCCAGACGGTGAACACCTGCTGCAAGTATGCCTGGCCGTCGATGGTCACGGGGTAGGCTGTGGACTTGTCTGCCGTGACGGTCATCCGGGGAGTGAGCATATAGTTGTAGGTGGTGCCGCGCTTGTAGATGTCCTTGGCCGCGGCCAGGATGCGGTTGCCGATGTCCAGCTCGCTCCCAGACAGGCCGGGAGCCACCTTCAGGTTGGAAATGTCCCAGCTGGGGATCAGGTAGCACCAGAGCGCCATTTTGGTGGCGTAAAACGCCTGATATTTGTTCTCCAGACCAAGCTCTCCCAGGCTGCGGTGGGGATAGCCGTTGGAGATGATGCCCACCACCTTGGGGTCGCTGGCCTTTTCCTCGGCCAGGTACTTGATGCTCTCGCCGGGACCGACGGTCTGGGGCACGCCGTACTGGTTCGGGTTCACGCAGTACGCGGGAGATTCCTTGGTGCTCCCATCATTGGATTCGTACAAAAAGTAGGTGTATTTCTGTTTTCTGACCGTGCCGTTGATGGCGAGGTAGCCCAGCTCATAGTCGCCGTTATAGATGTCCACTTCGCCCAAGGCATCCTCCTCAGAGCTGGCCGCAAAGGCCGCCGTGGGCAGGAGGCTGAGTATGGTCACAAAAGCCAGGAACAGGGACAGTAATCGCCGTATCATGGTCGAAATTCCTCCTTAAACGCAAAATAGCGGCCCCCGGTGCAACACACACCGGGGGCCGCTTGGGGAAAACGCAGTATTTTCTTACAGGGTTTGCAGGTATGCCAGGTAGTCCAGGGAGCCGGTCAGCAGGATGGCCATATCCCCACGGGTGATGGCATCTCCTTCCAGCGATCCCGCTGGGGCAAGCCCCAGTTCCGCTGCCTTTTCACAGGCGGTGTCGTAGGTCCAGCCATCCTGTTCTAGGTAGCGAAGCATGACTGTGCAGGCCATTTGCGGGCTGACCGGGTCTGAGGGGCCAAACAGGCCGTCTCCGTATCCGGCCATTGTGCCCATGGAGGTGCACACGCCCACGGCGACCTGTGCCCATTCAGGAACATCGTTGAAATTGGTGGTACACATCCGGGTGTACCAATCCGTTTCCCAGGCCACATGTTCCGGGTTCAGGATGATGGGGCTGATCAGGCAGGCCAGTTCCGCCCGCGTCAGGTCGTCCTCCAGGTGCAGTTCGCCGTTTTCATCTCCCTTCATGAGCCCCTCGGACTGCAACCGGGCGGCGGCCAGCTCCTGGGGACTGGGGGCTTCTGCCGCCTGGACAGGGCCAGTCAGCATGGCCACGGTGGTGGCGCCAGCCAGGAGCAGGGATACCGATTTCCTATGTTTCATACTCGCTTCCTCCATTTCCTGTGTAGTGGGGGTCTACACTCCGAACCATACCACTGTTTTGGTGGAAAGTCGAGCGAAATCGGCAGACAGCATTACTTGGCCACAGCGGTGACACACCAGCGGTAAGCCCGCTGGTTTTTGACACAGGTATAAAGGGTGAGTCGGTTGTCGCTGGTGGATGTGGTGCCGCTGGTGTCGGTCTCGAGCACCTTTTCCACCGAAACAACTTCGTAGGGCCTTGTCCCCAGCTTGGTGGTCCAGGTAACGGTATCACCTGGCTTCAGGGTGTGCAGGTCTCCAAAGTCATCCCGTACACCCCGGTTGTGGCCTGCAACACAAACATTCCCATCCCAGATGCTGGTGCCGGGGAAGTGACCGGCCCCTTTGGCCAGGGTTCCGCTGTCCGTTCCTTCATAGACCCTGACAGACAGGCCAATGGCCGGGATCTTGAGCGTCCCCAGGTATCCGCCGGAGTAGTAGAGATCGCTTGTGACGGCGGTAAACGATGGGCCGCTCCAGTTGCCACCGCTGTCCACAGTCGGATAAGTGATGCTCCCTGTCTGAGATACCAGGCCGCCGCCCTCCAACGCACCGGGAACCAGGTTGGGGGTCAGGGCTGTGCCGGAGCCGGGGAGATAGCTGGTTGGGCTGCCGAAGCCGGGCGGGATCAGGGCTGTGTTCTTGCTCCGGTCCACATTGGGATCTTCCCACTCATAGATCGTATCATCGCTGGTGGGCCTGCCGAACAGGTGATCCTCTGGGGCGTCCATCGTGTATTCCAGCGCGCTGGCCTGACCAACGCACAGGGTGCATATCATTGCCGTCAGCAGAAAGACGCGCAGTTTCAATCGGAACTCACCTCCGCTCCTTAAGCTTCTTGAATACGAACACACCGCCGGCAGCCAGGATGACGACTACACCGCCGACCAGCAGCGGCATCTTCAGGGTGGAGAGATCCACGCCAGCGGACGCTGTGCTGTTGCCTGATTCAGGCTCAGTGGACTCCTCCGGGGCCTCCATGCTGCCGAAGATGGCGGTATAGGTCACTACGCTGCAGCCGGTCTTGGCCACCTCGCCGGTGTAGTTGGCGGTGACCGTGTAGCCGGTAGCATATTGGTAGCTGCTGGTACCGGTGTAGCTGGCTGCAGCGGTGTAACGGGTGACTGTGCCGCCCGCGCCGTCCGTCTGCTCGGAACTGCTCCACTGGACATCTGCCAGGGTCAGGGTCTTGCCCTTCTCCTCGATGCTCTTTGGGATGAGGGAGAGGTCCGCCTCGGAGAGATTGGGATAACTGCGGGTGGCGGAGAGAGGCTGGGTCTTGGTGGCATAGCCGTCTGTGGTCACCTGGACGCTGGTGTGGTCCAGGCGGAGCACGCCGGTGTAGCCCTCCTCGGTGGTGACCTCCAGCTCGGCTTCCAGCCCCTGGAGGATTTCCTCCATGTTGCTGGTATCACTAGGCCGGGTGACGGTCTCAGTATGGGGCTTGGTGTCCACCCCCACCTCGTCCTTCCGGGTCATATCCAGCAGGTAATATAACCGCCCATTCCGCACGAAATCCTTTGTGGGAATACCGGAGGGGTTGTCTGAGAGGGAGAGCTGGTACACCTTGTTGATGCGGGGCTCATTCTGTTCCTCGTAGGTGTACTCCTCCACTGAGATGGGGTAATAGCGGGCGCTCTCACTGGTATCCGCCTCGGCGGCCAGGGCGGGGATGCTCCCAGCCGTGATCAGGGCCAGGGCACACAGCGTTGTAAAAAGGTGTTTGATCATGATCGTTCCTCCATGTTTTGTTCTTTTCAGCCTGAATGATCATCTGGTTACAGTCTGTCGCAGATCCCCCCTTTCCCGGATGGGGCCTCGCTGCTGTAAATACTCATTCCAGTCCTTGCCGCAAGGAGGCGTCCGGGACTGCACCATGTAACCTGCGGCCTCGTACTTGGCCCGCAGGCGTTCCACTGCAGACTGGCCCGGCTCATCTGCGTCCAGGCACAGGACAATGTGCCTGAGCTGCGGATTCTCCCGCAGGTATGTATCCAGCGCCCCCTCATGGAGTCCGCACAGGGCCACCGCGTTGCTGGTGACCTGCCGGTGCAGGGTACAATAGCTCATGAGGTCAATGGGGGCTTCAAAGACAAGAACCGCATTTAACTCCGGACGGCAGGGGAGGCGGAAGGCCGTATTCTTGTCGCTGCCAGTTACGTCGCCTTTGAAGCCGGGGCCGCTCCGGTCATAGGTGCCGCGCTTGCTGGCGAACACCGAAGTTCCAGACCTGTTCCGCCCCACAAACACGCAGTTGTGGTGTTCGGCGTCCTCGTACAGCAGTCCTGCCTGGATAAATCCCCGGATCACCTGGGGCGCGATGCCCCTTTTTTGAAGATAGGCAAACACGCGCCGCTGATCCGTATTGGGGAGTGGCAGGGCAAAGGGAGGCGGGGGCTCATCCTTCTGTCTGTCCTGGCCTTTGGACGGCACCGACTTTTGAGGGGCGGGGGAATCCCGCGCCCAGCCATGGTAGTCAAGCAGATATTCCACCGCCTCCGGGAAGCTCTTGCCGCAGAACCGCTGGAGGAAGGTGATGGCGTCTCCGCCGACGCCCTCTGAGTAACGAAACCAGGTGCGCCGGTTTTTGATGCGCAGACTGTCCATCTCCTTGGTGGTGTGGTAGCTGCCGACCCGCCTGACCTGGTAGCCCAGGGACTCCAGCAGGTCTGGGAGATCGGTCTCTTTGGCGATCTCCATTTCTGCGTCTGTAAAGCGGTTCTTCTGTTGCTCGATGGTTTTTCCCTCCTTCCACAGAAGCGCAAAAAGCCCCCCAGGGTACCCGATTCTACGTTCGGGCACCCTGGGGGGCTTTCTCTGACTTATGTTATAGGGTGGTTTGGGGGCGCACTCCGGCTGCTATGCGTCCTCACCACACTTTTCCTGCGTGGCCTCCTTCTCTGCGGCTTCCTCCTCAGCCTGTTCCAGGGCCTCCTCGATCAGACTCAGGACGAACTCCCGTTGGGTCACCTTGCGGCCACTGCGGGCGCTCTCGCGCTCCAGGTGCTGCTTGATCCGCTGGAACAGTTCCTCCGGGATTTGGAAGGCCATCGTCCTGCTGCCATTGTTCGCCATAGTCGTCTTACCTCCATTTTCTTTCATCTCGTAGTATTCCATGAGTAACTCTGTGATGTACTGGCTGGTGGTCTGTTCCCGCTGCTCCCGCTCACCGCATACTTTGGCGTGGAGCTCCAGAGGAATCTGGGCGCATAAATTTTTCGTCTCTGCCATAGTCTGTCGGCCTCCTTCTTGTCGTTTGCAACGCAAGTATAGCCGGAAAGCCAGGGAAAAGCTATTACCAACACCATCAAGGAATGGCGAACAGACGAAGCATAAGCACTAAAAGGAACAGTGCTGCGGGGAATGAAAAAAGCCGCCTGTGGGCTTCAGGTATTCTGAGGCCAACAGGCGGCTTGATTTTTCTTCTTGTATGCCCTGGCCGAATGCGGAGGAGTTCGAAACACTCACTTCCCTAAAAACTGGATTTTGCATCACCCCCAGGGCCCTTCTTTGAAAAAGTTTGCTCTGACTTCTAAAATTAAACTTTTTTGTGCTGATTTCCTCTAAAACCTTTTAAAATAGAAGAAACACCGCACTTCTGTGCGGTGTTTCTTCCGTGTATCTTTTTTGTCTACACATTTTGGTGGACCTAATCGGGATCGAACCGACGACCTTACGGATGCGAACCGTACGCTCTCCCAGCTGAGCTATAGGCCCATACAGAGTGCTCTCAGCAAAATGAAAGATCCTTGTTGTGGACACTCAGATATTATAGCATAATTTATCCGGTTGTAAAGACCCTTTTTGAAAAAAGTGAAAAGTGATATTGATAAATGGCGGGAAATGATGTATGATATCAAATACAGCCTTCCGACGGACGGCGCAGAGGCGTCCGGCCCGCGGCAAGGCCGCACTAGTCGGGGAGTTAGCGGTGCCCTGTACCTGCAACCCGCTACAGCAGGGATGAATCCCGGCCCCCGGAACTGCGTTGTGCTGTCTGCCCCAGGTAAGCAGCGATGATGGATCGGTCCCGCGCAAGGCCGCACCGTGAACCGTGTCAGGCGGGGAACCGAGCAGCACTAAGCGGACCGCGACCTGTGCCGCGGGGGTCCCGCTCCTGAGCCGGCTGCCTGGGTAACGGGTATAGCGCAGTCTCCAAAGGCCGGTGTGCGGTCTTGCCACGCGCCGGACGCGGCGGGAGAGGGGCGAAGCGACGCGGCTTTCCGCATCCTCCGCCCCTCTCCTTTTTGATTTGATTTGAGGTGACCGCCCTTGTATCAGGCCCTGTACCGCAAATGGCGGCCCCGCACCTTTGACGATGTGGTGGGCCAGTCCCATATCACCGACACGCTCAAGCGCCAGGTGGCCACCGGCCGGCTGAGCCACGCCTACCTGTTTACCGGCACCCGGGGAACGGGCAAGACCACCTGCGCCAAGATCCTGGCCCGGGCGGTGAACTGTGAACACCCGGTGGACGGCAATCCCTGCAACCAGTGTCCGTCCTGCCTGGGCATTGAGAGCGGCTCCATCCTGGATGTGCTGGAGCTGGACGCCGCCTCCAATAACGGCGTGGACCAGGTGCGCGCCCTGCGGGACGAGGCGGTATACACCCCGGCGGCAGTGCGCAAGCGGGTGTATATTGTGGATGAGGTGCACATGCTCTCCACTGCGGCCTTCAACGCGCTGCTGAAGATTTTGGAGGAGCCGCCGGAGCACCTTATGTTCATTTTGGCCACCACGGAGCTGCACAAGGTGCCGGCCACCATCAAGTCCCGGTGCCAGCAGTTCTCCTTCAAGCGGATTCTCCCCGGCGACATCGCTGCCCGGCTGGCCTATGTGGCCCGGGAGGAGGGCATTGAGCTGCGGGGGGAGGGGGCCAGCCTGCTGGCCAGGCTGGCCGACGGCGGCCTGCGGGACGCACTGTCCCTGCTGGACCAGTGCGCCGGTCCATCCGGCCCCATCGGGGAGCAGGAGGTGCTGGACGCCCTGGGGCTGGCGGGCAACCTGGAGACGGCGCGGCTCATGGAGCAGCTCGGCGGGGGAGACACCGCCGGGGCCCTGGAGACCCTGGCCCGGCTGTACGGCGCGGGGAAGGACGTGGGCTCTCTGCTGGGCGAGCTGTCCGCCCTGACCCGGGATCTGCTCATCCGAAAGACGGCCCCCCAGGGGGGCGCGGCCCTGCTCACCGGCGGCTATGACGAAAATACGATGCGCCGCCTGTCCAACCAGTTCCAGACGGCCCGGCTGGTACAGATGCTGGGCCTGCTTCAGACCACCATCGCAGATCTGTCCCGCAGCGGCAACCGCCGGACGGACACGGAGCTGTGCCTCATCCGCCTTTGCGACCCGGGCCTGGACGAGAGCACCGCGGCGCTGAATGCCCGGCTGGCCCGGGTGGAGGAGCTGCTGGCGGGGGGGATTCCGGCGGCCTGCGCGGTACCGGGGCAGCCCATGAAGCAGTCCGCACCGGCGAAGCGGGAGCCGTCCGCCCCAAGGGCGGAGCCAGTCCCGGCAGAGCGCCCCCCGTTGGAGGAGGAGCGGCCCCCACTGCCTGATGAGCCGGGGGAGCGGGTAGACGTAGACGAGACGCCGGAGCCGTCTGCAGCTCCTGAGGACCGCCTGGTGGCCGGAGAGGCGCCCACCGGCGGAGAAGCCGGCCGGAGCGCCGCGGCCGACCTTTGGCCCGGCCTGGTGGCGGCGGTGCGGGGAAAATTTCCTGCGGTCTACCCCTTCCTGAGCAACCCGGCCATGGTGCAGGGGCGGCTGGAGGACGGGGTGCTCACGCTGTGGGTGAAGGACGAGTTTACCAAGAGCATGGTGGGCGGAGCCTCCATTCTGGAGGAGCTGGGGCGGCTGGCCTCGGCTCAGACCGGCGTCCCGGCGCGCTGCGCGGTCAAGGTGGGGAAGGCGCCCGCTGCCCCGGCCGCAGCGGCACCCGCCCAGGCGGCGGAGCACGACAAACTGGACGATCTGCTGGCGTTCAGCCGGCAGTTTGACAACATCATCATTCAGGAATAAAAGGAGTTGCGACCGATGGCAAAGGGATTCAACAGCCGCGGAATGGGCGGCTTTGGCGGCGGCATGAATATGAACATGATGAAGCAGGTTCAGAAGATGCAGCAGGACATGATGAAAATGCAGCAGGAGCTGGAGACCAAGACATACACGGCCGCCGCGGGCGGCGGCGTGGTCTCCGCCACGGTGACCGGCAAGCGGGAGCTGAAGGAGGTCGTCATTGCCCCCGAGGCGGTGGATCCGGAGGATGTGGAGATGCTTCAGGACATGATCGTGGCTGCGGTGAACGAGGCTTTGCGGGCGGCAGAGAGCGACTCCGCCTCCACCATGCAGCAGCTCACCGGAGGGCTCGGCCTGCCGTTCTGAGCCGGACACAGGGGGACGGGCCAAAGGCCCGCCCCTAAGACTGCCGATAAACCCTCCTGCCGAAGGATTTGGAGGGGAAAGATAGTGTGAAAGGGAACCGTCAGGGTTCCCTTTCGCGTTGGATCAAACGACTTTTTATTATTTTATGTTAATTTTAGAAAGCCCGCCAGCTTGTCGAAACACCTTTTCGACAAGCTGGCAGCGGACCTTTGGTCCTGAGAGGGGGACAGCGCGTGGAACAGACGACACACAGGCAGATGTCGGAGAGCTTTCGGCTGGGGGCGGTGCTGGCCCTGACCGGAGGCTTTCTGGATGCGTATACCTACCTTATCCGGGGTGGAGTGTTCGCCAACGCCCAGACCGGAAATATCGTGCTGCTGGGGGTACGGCTGATGGAGGGGGACTGGGGCGGCGCAGGCCACTATCTGGTACCCATTCTGGCCTTTACCGCGGGGGTACTGGCGGCAGAGCTGATCCGCGGACGGTTCCGGGGGGCCCAGGCCCTCCACTGGCGGCAGATCACCGTGGCGGCGGAGCTGCTCCTGCTGGCGGCGGTGGCCTTCCTGCCTGCGGCGCTGGACAACGCGGCCAATGTGTTGGTGGCCTTTGTCTGCGCGGTCCAGGTGGAGAGCTTCCGCAAGGTCAACGGCAATGCCTTTGCCACCACTATGTGCACCGGAAACCTGCGCAGCGGCACGGAGCGGCTGTACCTATGGGGGAAGACCGGCGAGCGGGACCACGGACACCGGGCGGCCCAGTACTACGGCATTATCGTGTTTTTCATCGTCGGAGCGGCACTGGGGGCCTGGTGCAGCGGCCGGTGGGGGCAGAGGGCGGTGTTGGGGGCCTGTGTGCTCCTTTTGGCGGCCTTTTTGCTTATGTTTCAGCGCAAACCCCTTGCGAGAACGGGCAAAGGGGTATAAAATAAGAACCACTTAACAATTTGAACCAAAATGGGAGGCACACAGAAATATGGGAGAGCGGTCCAAGGTTTACATGACGGACCTCCGGTGCAGGCCGGGGGTCAGCCTGCTGAACAAGCTGGAGAAGCTGATGCGCACGGCGGGCATCGGGGAGATCAACTTTGAGCGTAAGCTGGTGGCCATCAAGATGCACTTCGGCGAGCCGGGAAACCTGGCATTCCTGCGGCCCAATTACGCCAAGGTGGTGGCCGATGTGGTGAAGAGCCTAGGGGGCGTCCCCTTCCTCACCGACTGCAACACCCTCTATCCCGGCCGCCGGAAAAACGCCCTGGAGCACCTGGACGCAGCCTATGAGAACGGCTTCTCCCCGCTGTCCACCGGCTGCCAGGTGATCATCGGCGACGGCTTGCGGGGCAACGACGACGTGGAGGTGCCCGTGGAGGGGGCGGAGTACATCCAGACCGCCAAGATCGGAAAGGCCATCATGGAGGCCGATGTGATCATCTCCCTGTCCCACTTCAAGGGGCATGAGCAGACCGGCTTTGGCGGCGCCATCAAGAACTTGGGGATGGGCTGCGGTTCCCGCCGGGGCAAGATGGAGCAGCACGCCCAGGGCAAGCCGATGGTGGCGCCCCGCCGCTGTGTGGGCTGCCGCCGGTGCGCCACCCAGTGCGCCCACGGCGCCATCACCTTTGGGGAGGACCGCAAGGCGTCCATCGACTGGGACAAGTGCGTGGGCTGCGGCCGCTGTATTGCGGTGTGCAACACCGACGCCATCCGCCCCGGCAACGACGCGGCCATGGAGGAGCTGGGCTGCCGCATGGCGGAGTACGCCAAGGCGGTGGTGGACGGCCGTCCCCAGTTCCACATCAGCCTGGTCATCGACGTGTCCCCCTACTGCGACTGTCACGGGGAGAACGACCTGCCCATCGTGCCCGACGTGGGCATGTTCGCCTCCTTTGACCCGGTGGCTCTGGACCAGGCCTGCGCCGACGCCTGCGGGAAACAGTCCCCCATCCCCGGCTCCCACCTGGACGAGCAGATGCACAGGGAGGGCTTCTGCGACAAGCACGACCACTTCATCAACAGCATGCCGGACACCGACTGGCGGGTGTGCCTGGACCACTGTGAGAAAATCGGCATCGGCACCCGCTCCTACGAGCTGGTAGAGGTAAAATAACTGCACGACGCGTAGAAAGGGAGTAATCTAATGGACGTGAAGAACATCCTGGCCCACTGCGACCACACTCTGCTCAAACAGGAGTCCACCTGGGCCCAGATCAAGGAGGTCTGCGACGACGGGCTGAAGTACGGCTGCGCCTCCGTGTGCATTCCCGCCTCCTTTGTGAAGCAGGCGGCGGACTACGTGGGCAACGAGCTGAAGATCTGCACTGTCATCGGTTTCCCCAACGGCTACTCTACCACCGCCGTCAAGGTCTTTGAGACCGAGGACGCCATCCGCAACGGCGCCGACGAGATCGACATGGTGATCAACATCGGCTGGGTGAAGGATCAGCGGTGGGATGAGGTGCTGGCCGAGATCAAGGCCATCAAAGCCTCCTGCCAGGGCCGCATCCTCAAGGTGATCGTGGAAACCTGCCTGCTCACCGAGGCGGAGAAGATCAAGCTGTGCGAGCTGGTGACCGAGTCCGGCGCGGACTACATCAAGACCTCCACCGGCTTCTCTACCGGCGGCGCCACCCGGGAGGATGTGGCCCTGTTCAAGGCCCACATCGGCCCCGGCGTGAAGATCAAGGCCGCGGGCGGCATCTCCAGCCTCCAGGACGCCGAGGACTTCATGGCCCTGGGCGCGGATCGCCTGGGCACGTCCCGGATCGTCAAGCTGGTGAAGGGCGAGCACGCCGAGGGATACTGAGCAGAACAGAACGGGGGACCGGCCCGCAGGGGCTGGCCTCCCGTTTTTATTTCTCAAATTTTATAACAGGCGGCCGGTTTCAACATGAAGTTCCGGCGTGTCATCCATCCGGGGGAACGATGTCTCCACGCTACCCACATATCCATCCGCAAGGTCAGTCAGGAGCCTGTGACGCAGTTAGGCCAGTTCCTGGACGAAGCATCCCAATAGTTCGGTGATCAAACAGAGCCTGCCCCCTTTTCAAACAGGGGGCAGGCTCTTTACATAGAGGGGCCAGGGACGATAAAATTTTAGAGAAAATTTCCTGTGGGGCCGACTAAGGACTGGCTTTCCGCGTCTTATTAGGCAGAAAGGAGTGAGCAAAACACGTGCAGCTGCAATTCTCGCATCCTTCCATCTCCGACTCGGAATTTGTGGAACGGATTGAGCAGAAAAAGGCATCCTTTTACCGGGTGGCCTTTGGGTATACACGAAATGAGGACGACGCCCTGGAGGTGGTTCAGGAGGCCGTCTGCAAGGCGTACACCGCCAAGTGGAGGCTTCGGGACCCCGAACGCTTTTACCCCTGGTTTTACCGAATACTGACCAATACGGCGCCGCTGTCCTTCCTCCGCCGGCGGCCGCCGCAGGGGGCTGTGCAGGAGGCGTGGGACGCGCTCCCGGCTGAGGACGGTGAGGAGCGGTGGGCAGACTCCCTCTGGCTGAGGGAGGAGCTGGGGCGGCTGGATGACCGAAGCCGAACCGTCATTCTCCTGAAATTTTACGAGGATATGACCTTCCGGGAGATCGCCCAGGTGCTCCGCAAGCCGGAGAGTACCGTGAAATCCGATTACTACCGGGGGATGAATCAATTGAAGGAAAGGACGACACAGATATGATACAGACATCCGAAGGAAACCTGCCGCAGGGGCTGGATGCCGCCATTCGCACCGGCCTGGAGCGTGGGCGGCGCACGGTGGCCCGGCGGGCGCGGGTGCGGCGGGGGGCCGTCCGGTCGGCCCTGTGCCTGGCACTGGTGCTGGGCCTGTTTGCCGGAGGGGTGAACGCCTCGCCGGCCTTCGCGGCCGCCATGGAGGAGCTGCCGATTCTGGGCAGACTGGTGCAGGTGTTCCGGGTCAATGCGCCCAGCGTGGACGGCGGACAGACTGCCGCAGGCAGCCGGGCGGCCCTGACCATGGAGCGGGAGGGCGATACGGAATGGCTGACCCTCCGCTACGAGCAGTCCAGCGCCGGGCGCTACCACGCCGAATTCGCCTCTTTTCCCAAGACGGTCACGCTAACCCTGCCCGGGACGGAGCGGGTGGAGATCCTGTCGGAGCTCTCCCGCGCCCAGGACACCAGCCAGTACATCAAGTCTGTTTACACCGCCGAGGGGTGGGTGGACCGCGCCGCCGTGGTCCAACTGGAGCTGGAGAGCGACGCAGATGTGCAGCTCCGGGAGTACCAGGAGCCGGGCAGTATTGTGATCCGCCTGACTCCCGCAGAGAACCGGCTGGACACCATCTATTCACTGCGTACCCTGTCGGCGGACAGCCCGGAGGCCCTCAGGTCCATGGCCGCGCCGGAGGAGGGGGCGCGCCTGCTGCGGGACAACGCAGGTCGGCTTTTTGTGGAGCTGGGCCAGTATGACACCCGGGAGAAGGCCGAGCGGGCCGCCGGTGACCGGGGGGCGGCGGGCCTGATCGTGGAGCGGCGCACCGGCAACAACGTGCCGGTCTGCTATGAGACGGAGGAGGCTTACCAGAGTGCGGTTCTGCTGGACGGGTACAATGAGCTTCTTCAGACTACTGTGGAGGTGGAGCCTATCCTTGCTTTCCTGGAGGAACACCTGGCCGGCGCGTCCGCCGAGGTACAGGACACCATGCTCCGGGGCCTGACGGGCTTCCTGGACGGGAATGAGGCGGGGCTGGACTGGGAGCGGATCGCGGCCTGCTATGCCATGGCGGGACAGACGCTGCCCGAAAAATTCCAATAAAAAGGCGGAGGAACATGAGACAGAGATACCTGAGACTGATATCGGCGCTGCTCCTGCTGGCCGTACTGGCGGCCTGCGGCACGGACAGGGAGGGCGCTGCGGGCGGCACGGTGGAGGGAGTTGTGAACCGGAACGGCGACTTTTTGGTGCTCCTGACGGACGAGGGGGAGTACCAGACCTTTGAATTCGGAGCGGGAGTAGACACAGGCGCACTGGAGGAGGGAGACTGCGTATCCGTCACCTATACCGGAGAGCTGGGCAAGGAGGACTCTACGCCAACGGCCGTAAGTATTTCCAAACAATAGGGGAGAGGGCCCCGCCGGCAGCCTGGACTGCCGGCGGGGCATCTGCCTACGTGCGGAACCAGGGCCTTTCTGCGCTATGCTTGAAAAGCAGGAAGGGGGCCGTATCATTCCCCTGAAAAGAAAAGGGGGACGGCGGTATTTTCTGGCGGCTGCACGGGAGACCTTCTCCATACAAAATTCACAATTATGTGCTATCATCTGTTTCGGGAGTGATTCGCAGTGAAACGCATTTTGATTGTGGAGGACGAGCGGGACATCCAGGAGCTGCTGGAGGCCTACCTGGGCGACGCGGGCTATGAGACGGCAACGGCGGGGGACGGCATTGAGGCGGTGAGCCTCTTTCAGCAGGAGGCGTTCGACCTGGTCCTGCTGGACGTGATGTTGCCCAAGCTGGACGGCTTTGGGGTGTGCGAGCTTATCCGCCGCCAGTCCCGGGTGCCCATTGTCCTGCTCACCGCCCTGGACGGAGAGGCCGAGCAGCTCCGGGGCTTTGATCTGGAGATCGACGACTACATCACCAAGCCCTTCTCCATGCCCATCCTGCTGCGGAAGCTGGCGGCGGTGCTGCGGCGGGCGGGGGGCGACGCGCCCGGACGCTGCCTGCGCTACCGGGGGCTGACCCTGGACCCCGACGCGGTGGAGGTACGCCTGGACGGCCGGGTGCTGGAGCAGCTCACCGCCCGGGAGTTCGAGCTGCTGCGGGAGCTCCTGTCCAGCCCCGGGCGGGTGTTTACCCGGGAAATCCTGCTGGCCAAGCTGTGGGGCTACGACTTTTTCGGGGACGAGCGGGTGGTGGACAGCCACATCAAGAACCTCCGCAAAAAGCTGGGGGTGGACTACATTGAGACTGTGAGGGGGGTGGGCTACCGTGTGCCGAAGGAACATCCGTGAGAGCCTGACGGCCCGTATCTTCCTGCTCACCCTGCTGCTGCTGCTGGGGGCGGGGGGACTCACCTTCGGACTGATCGCCTGGGCCACCCCCATCACCTATGTGTCCGTGGTCGGCGACCGGCTCCAGGTGCAGGTGAGCGAGCTCACCGACCGGCTGGCCCTAACTAAGCTGGCCGACGCCGGGCCCATCCTGGATGTATTTGTCCGGGAGAGCGGAGCGGCGGTATCCCTGGCGAGCCCCGACGGGGAGAGTGTGGACACGGGCTCCCTCTATGTGTCCGTCACCACGGCCGTGCAGGAGTCTGATTCGGTGTCCACCTATACCTATGGCGCCGATGGCGGCCCGGCACAGAGGGAACGGGCCGGGCACTATGTGACCACGGCCCTCAGCGACGCCCTGATCGCGGAGGTGACCTTTGCCGACCGGGCGGAAACCTATCAACTGCTGGTTGTCCCTCCCATGCGCCTGGCCAACCAGGCGGTGGAGGCCCTCAACCGGGCGGCGCCCTGCCTGGCCTTGGCCCTGTTGGCCTTTTCCCTGCTGTGCGCGGTAGGGTACTCCCGCTATCTGGCCAGGCCCATCGTCCGCATCAGCTCCATCGCGGGGCGGATGGCGGAGCTGGACTTCCAGTGGAAGTGCGGCGAGACCCGGCGGGACGAGATCGGCGCTCTGGGCCGCAGCTTGGATGAGATGGCGGAGCGCCTCTCCGCCGCCCTGGCCGAGCTGGAGGAGGCCAACGCGGCCCTGCGGGGCGACATGGAGCGGGCCAGGGAGCTGGAACGCCAGCGGCTGGCCTTCTTCTCCGCCGCCTCCCACGAGCTCAAGACCCCCGTCACCATCCTGAAGGGGCAGCTGAGCGGTATGCTGGACGGCGTGGGGGTGTACCGGGACCGGGAGAAGTATCTGGCCCGCTCCCTCCAGGTGGCGGGGCGGATGGAGGCGCTGGTGGGGGAGCTGCTGGCCGTGTCCCGCATGGAGTCGGACGGAGCCTCCCGCCGGGAGGTGGTGGAGCTGTCCGCCCTGACGGCGGAGAAGCTGGCCCAGGACGCCGAGCTGCTGGAGCAGCGGGGGATGACCGTGTTGGAGGCGCTGGAGCCGGGACTTCTGGTGGAGGGGGAGCGCGCCCTGCTGGGCCGTGCGGTGGAAAACCTGCTCTCCAACGCCGCCCTCTACTCGCCGGAGGGAGCGGAGATCCGGGTGACTGCGGCGGGCCGGGGAGCTCAGGTGGTGCTGACGGTGGAAAACACCGGGGCCCGCATCCCGGCCGAGGCCCTTCCCCACCTGTTTGAGGCCTTTTACCGGGCCGAGCCCTCCCGCAGCCGGGCCACCGGCGGCAGCGGCCTGGGGCTCTATCTGGTGCGCATGATCGTGGAGCGCCACGGCGGGACGTGCCGCATTGAGAACAGCGCCGACGGGGTGCGCTTCACCGCCCTCATTCCGCGCCTCTCCACAGAAAACACATAAATTCTCCCTCTCTCCTCCACGGGGGGCCGGTATCCTTGGGACGAACCCAAACAAGAAAGGATGCCGAGCCATGCAAATTACCCTGCAAGAACTGAACATGACCTATCCCAACGGCAAGAAGGCCCTCCAGGGGGTGAGCGCCTCCCTGGACAGCCCCAGCCTGATCGGCCTGCTGGGCCCCAACGGCGCGGGCAAATCCACCCTGATGAAGCTGCTGGTGGCGGGCCTGCTGCCCACCGGCGGCGCCATACGGGCGGACGGCGAGCCTCTGACCAAATGCGAGCGGGCCTACAAGGCCCGCCTGGGCTATCTGCCTCAGGACTTCGGTCTGTTTGACGAGCTGACGGTGGAGCAGTTTCTGGACTACATGGGGGCGCTGAAGGGCCTGCGGAGCGGCCGGGAGAGCATTCGGGCGGTGATCGAGGCTGTCCATCTGGGGGAGAAGCGGCGGGCCAGAATCCGCACCCTCTCCGGCGGCCAGCGCCAGCGGGTGGGCATTGCCCAGGCCCTGCTGGGCGACCCGGCGTTTTTGATCTTTGACGAGCCCACGGTGGGCCTGGACCCGGAGGAGCGCATTCACTTCCGCAACCTGTTTTCCCGGCTGGCCCAGGACCGGCTGGTGCTCCTGTCCACCCACATCATCGAGGATGTGCAGTCGGTGTGCTCCCGCCTGCTGGTGCTCCACCAGGGGCGGCTGCGCTTCGACGGCACGCCGGAGGAGCTTATCCGGGCGGCAGAGGGCCACGTGGGCACCTTTGAGGCGCGGGCGGGGGGCCGGGAGGACGGCCTGCACATCACCGCCCGGGTGAACACCGCCCGGGGCGTGGCCTGCCGGGCGGTGGCGGAGACGCTGCCCCCCTATGTCCGGCCCGCCGAGCCCACCCTGGAGGACGCCTACCTCTATCTCATCTCCGGGGAGGGCGAGGCATGAACGTCTGGATTCTCTCGGTGCGGGAGCTGGCGCGGCTGCTGCGGGGCCGGCTCACCTGGCTGGCCGCCGCCCTCACCGTCCTGTCCCCCCTGGCGGGGCTGACGGTGTACCGGTCCGCCTCGGCCGACACGATGCAGTCCCTCTATGTGGCCAATCCCGCCCTGGCCGGGGGCGTGCTGGGCGGGCTGTTCTTTGCCCTGCTCACCCTCTGCGACTGCGCCCGTACCTCCCGCTGCCGGGTGGAGGTGCTCTGCGACGCGGCGGTGTCTCCCCTGACCGCTGCCCTGGCAAGGCTGATGGCCCTGCTAGGGACGGCGGCGCTGACCCTGGCCCTCACCCTTCTGACCTGGCTGCCCTGGACGGCCCATACCGTGGGCGCCGTCTTTGACGGCGGGGATTATCTGCTGGCCTACCTCATTCTCATGGGCCTGGCACTCCCCCTGTGTATCCTGCTGGCCGGGGCAGCGTGGCAGTTCACCCGCCGCTTTGACCTGTCCCTGGTGCTGGTGGCCGCTCTGGCGGCCCTGAGCCTCACCATCTGGCGGGACAACTGGCAGCTCTGCTGGCTCAACCCCTGCGTCTGGGCCCTGTCCGACGATTTCTCCAACTTCCGCATCCTCCGCTCCGCCGCCTACATGCGCCTGACCTGGCTGCTGGGCCTGGCGGGGCTGTGGGCCCTGTCCTACCTGTGCATCCGGCGGTACGGCCGGGGCCCCCTGGGCTCTCTGGCCCGCACGGCCCGGCGGGTATACCGCCCCCTGCTGGCCGCGGCCCTGCTGCTCTGCTGCGGCTGGAGCTGTGCCGCTCAGCCCTTCATCGACCACAGCAACCCGGATCTCAGCGCCATGACCTTCCTGACGATGGAACCGCTGGAGGGGGTGGCCTGCCTGCGCCGCTCCGTCCAGGTCACGCCGGACACAAGGCGGGGCACGGTGGAGGGTACGGCCTCCTACCAGCTCCAGAATACCACGGGGCAGGAGCAGACGGTGGCCCTCGGCGTCACCCCCGGCTACACCATCTCCAACGTCCGGGCCAACGGGGTGGAGGTCCCCTTCTCGGTGAGCGATTACCAGGAGTACAACGAGGCCAAACTGGAGGTCGCCATCCCGGCCGAGGAGCAGGTGGAGCTGACCCTGGAGTACGGCGGCTTCCCCCAGGAGAGCATGCCCACCATGCAAGGGAGCAAGGAGCTCAGCGGCGAATACCTCTGTCTGGAGAACGCGGCCCTCTCTCCCCGCCTGATGAACGTGATGCCAGGCGAAGACGGCTATCCCGCCACAATTGAGATCACCCTGCCCGTCGCCATGACGGTCATCCCCTTCGGTGCCAGCGAGGCGGAGGTGGTGGCCGAACATGGGGACGGCACCAAAACCTGGCGCTATGAGACCAACCGTGCCGGCGGCATCCTCTATGCCGGCGACTACGTTCGTGAGGAGATCCAGGCCGGGGGGCTCACCATCGACTTCTACTACGGCCGCAAGCACCAGGCCGTCATGGAGGCCGCCGGCGCGGCGGAGGCCGTCCGGGCGGTGGTGGACTACTGCGCCGGGCACTACGGCCCTCTGTCCTTCGGCGGCGGGGAGCGCCTCAAGCTGATCCAGAGCCGGGTGGCCGGCGGCGGCTACGCCGGGGACGGGGCCAGCCTGCTGGACGAGGCCGACTTCACCGCCCACAACCTGGGCGACGCGGGCAAGGGCGGCGGGGCCGCCGAGGTGATGATCCACGAGCTGGTCCACCAGTGGTGGGGCCTGGGCAACATGTTCGACACCGCCGGCCCCGACAGCCCCTGGTCGGCGGAGGGCCTGACGTGCTACACCACCTACCGCATCGTGAAGGAGCTCTACGGCGGGGACTACGCCAGGGAGCACTATGTGGACCAGTGGCGCGGGGAGGTGGAGGACTACTACCTCAACTTCTACGTCCGCCACCCGGAGTACCTGGAGGCCCTGCCCGAGGCGGAGCGGCTGGCCATCTCCAACTCCCTGTCCGGCATGCGCCGGTACAGCGAGATGCCGCTGAAGATTTTGAAAGCGGAGGAGCTGGTGGGGGGCGAGGCGGCCATGGATGAGATCCTGCACGGCCTCTTCAACCGGGAGCTGGATCCCATGTACCCCTATCTGACCTACCAGGAATTTTTGGACGCCTGCGGGCTGACGGAGGAGGACTTGACCCTTGATTAAGATATTTCGCTGCGAGTGCCGGCGGCTGCTGTGCAACAAGTTTTTCATCGGCCTGCTGGCGGTGCTGCTGTTCTATGCCGGACAGGTGTTCTACGCCGTAGCCCTCCCCGGCGTGGCCCATACGGCCCCTTTTTCGCCCTGGAGCTTCGGGGCCTACCTGGGGCGGCTGCTGCCCCTTGTGTGGGTGGGGGCCCTGTTTTTCCTCACCTTTTTCACGTCGGCCCGGGAGCGGCGGGGCTCACCGCCGCCACCCCCGCCGACCCCCGGCGGTACGCCCTGGCCCGCTGCGCTGCCGCCCTGGTGGGGGTGGCTCTGCTCTGCCTGGCGGCGCTGGCCCTGGCCGCCCTGCTCTATGCCCGCCTGTTCGGCTGGACGGACTGGGGCTCCCTGGCCCTGCCCGCCCTGGTGATCCTGGCGCCCCCTCTGGTGTTCGCCCTGGGCAGCGGCTGGCTGCTGGGCCGCCTGCGGCCCTGGCTGCTCTATGTGTGGATGCTCCTCCCCTTTGCCCTGGCGGCCCTGCCTCTGCCGGAGGCCCTGGGGCTGTGGAACGGCGGCCTGTGCACGTCCTATCCCCTGACTCTGGGGATGCTGGACCCGGCTTTCTCCCTCCCGGCGGCGGCCTGGGCCGTCCAAGGGCTGCTTCTGGCTGCCGGGGTGCTCCTTTTGCTGGTGGCGGGAAAGGGGAAAAAGGTGTATAATCAGTGACAGACCGTATACCATAAGCACATAGGTTCCAGAAGGAGGCGTAACAGATGGATTCTAACGAGAGCCGGGCGCGGGCGCTGTTGGGCGACCTGTCCGCCGGGTGCAGCGCGGTGGCGTGGGAGACGGCGGACGGCGGGCACCTGTGGGGGCGTAACTTCGATTTCAACCGCATTGCGGCGGACAGCAAGGTGACCTTTGTACCACGGGGACAGGTGTTCTACGCCTGCGGTACCGAGCTGGAGGGCAATCTGGAGCCGTCCACCCGCTGTACGGCGGCCTACGCTGCGGTGGGCATCGGCTCCCTGGTGCTGCGTTCCACCCCGGCCCTGTATGAGGGCCTCAACGAGAAGGGCCTGATGGGCGGCCAGCTCTACTACCGCACGTTTGCCCACTTTGCCCCGGAGGCGCGGCCCGGCACCCTGCCCCTCCAGCCGCCCTTCCTGGTGACCTGGTGCCTGGCCACCTGTGCCTCGGTGGAGGAGGTGGCCCGCGCACTGGAGGAGCGGGTGTCGCTGGTGGCCATCCCCATGCTGGGGACCGTGCCGCCCATCCACTGGATGTTTTCCGACCGCACCGGGGAGAGCATCGTGGTGGAGTCCGACCGGGACGGGCTGCACATCTACCGGAACACGGTTGGAGTGATGACCAACAGCCCCGGCTACCCGTGGCACCGTACCAATCTGTTGAACTATCCCCAACTCCGGCCCCTGGATTACGGAGAGCTGGCCTGGGGCGGGGAGCGGCTGGAGCCCTGCTTTTCCGGCAGCGGGGCGGCCGGCCTGCCCGGGGACTGGTCGTCCCCCTCCCGCTTCGTGCGGCTGGCCTTCCTCCGGGAGCACGCGGTCAAGGGCGGGGACGAAGCGGAGGGGGTGTCCCTTCTGTTCCGCCTGCTCCACAGCGCCGCCTTTCCTCTGGGTGCGGTGGAGCTCACCGGGCCGGGGGAGATCACCCCCCACGACCGGGGCGTGGTGCCCTATGACTACACGGTGTATTCCTCCGTCCTCTGCGCCGAGTCCATGTGCTTCTACTGGCTCACTTACCGGAACAGCCGGGTGCGCTATGTGGAGCTCTCACGCCTGCTGAAGGGAGACCGCCCCCTCCAGTTCGCGCTGGGGGAGGAGCCGGAGTTCTGCGACGTGACCGGTGAAGGCGTATAACACTCCAACAGGGCGCACCACGAAAAAATGCAAAAGCTCAGGTGCATGAAGTGTTTGCGCATGCGGGCCGTCCCGTAATCGCATGGCCGTGCCGCGGTAAGCGGCGCATGGCCAACTTTGCTATGCTTATGAATAGCAAAAAGTACCCCCTGCCGCATGCGGCAGGGGGTACTTTTTTATCAAACGCGCTCCGGGTCCCCGGCAATGGGCTGGAAGTATTTTGTCCGGTACTCCTGAAAGAGGTCGTCAAACTCCTGGTTGAAACCGCCGTGATGCAGCTCGTGCATATAGGCGTGGGAGTCGATGCGCACCTTGTCGTCGGGCGAGGAGGTCTGGCGCAGGATGTGCAGAGCCACGTTGGAACAGTGGTCGGACATGCGCTCCAGATTGATCAGCAGCTCCAGGAACTGGGTGCCCAGCTCGATGGTGCACTCACCGGCCTTAAGGCGCTCCACATGGCGGTTTTTCAGGGTGGCGGCGATCAGATCTACAACCTCCTCCAGCGGCTCCACCTGGACAGCCAGGGTGCGCTGGCGGCTCTGGTAGCAGGCTACCGTCTTGTCCAGCGTCTCTCCCACCGCCGCGGTGAGCCTCTCAAGCTCGGCCCGGGCCTGGGGGGAGAAGGTAATGTTCCGGTCGTGGAGGACGACCGCACTCTCCGAGACGTTGACGGCGTAATCGCCGATGCGCTCAAAGTCGGACAGGGTGTGCAGCAGCTCGGACACCCGGGTGCTCTCCTCGGCGGTCAGCGCCCGGTCGGTGAGCTTGACCAGATAGTTGTCCAGCAGACCCTCCAGCTTGTCCAGCGCCACCTCGGTTTCGTTGAGCCGCTCCAGCTTCTTGGCGTCAAATTTCCAGATGAGCTCCACAGCCAGCCGGTAGTTGTCCCGGGCGAACTCGCTCATCTGCACCACCGCATCGTGGGCCCGCTCCAGCGCCAGGGAGGGGGAGGACAGGAAACGGTCGTCCAGCACGGACAGCTCCCGCTCCTCCGCGTCGCCGGGCACCACCGCCTTGACCAGCTTGACGAGCTGGCGGTGGAAGGGAAGAAGCAGGGCAGTACAGGCGATGTTGAACGCCAGGTGGAGGTTGGCGATAGAGCCCATGTCCATGGTGTTTTCCCAGAACGGAAAGCGGAACAGGGCGTTGCCCGCGTACAGAACCACCAGAAAAAAGACCGAGCCGATGATGTTGAAAAAGAGGTGAATCATGGCGGTCCGCTTGGCATTTTTGGAAGCGCCCACCGACGAGATGAGCGCGGTGATGCAGGTGCCGATGTTCTGGCCCATAATCAGCGGCATGGCGATGTTGAAGGAAACCACGCCGGTGGTGCTGATGGCCTGGAGTATGCCCATAGAGGCGGAGGAGCTCTGGAGCAGGGCGGTGACCGCCGCTCCCACGGCTACGCCCAGAAGGGGATTGGAGAAGGCGGTAAACACCGACTGGAACTCCGGCAGATCCTTCAGTGGCTCCACGGCGGAGGACATGGTGTTCATGCCGATGAACAGCAGGCCCAGGCCCAGCACGATCTGGCCCACAATGCGCTTGTGCCCGCCCTTGATGAACATGTAGAAGATGATGCCCACAACCGCCAGAATGGGCCCCAGGAAGGAGGGCTGCAGGAACATCATCACGATGTTGTCCGCGTCGATATCACCCAGGCGCAGCAACTGCGCGGTGACGGTGGTGCCGATATTGGCGCCCATGATGATGCCCACCGTCTGCTCCAGCTTCATGATGCCCGCGTTGACGAAACCGACGCACATGACGGTGGTGGCGGCGGAGCTCTGGATCAGCCCGGTGACGACGGCACCCAGAAGGACCCCTTTGAATACGTTGCTGGTAAGACGCTCCAGGATATGCTCCAGCCGGCCGCTGGAGAGCTTCTCCAGGCCGTCCGTCATGGTGGACATACCAAACAGGAACGTGGCGATGGCGCCAAACATGGCGACTATATTCGCAATATCCACAATGCTCCCCCAAATCTGACTCCGCGGTCAAATTTTCGAAAAATTTTGCTCATTTCCGACCACGATAAATTATAGCCTTCTGGCAGCGGTTCGTAAATATAGAGGGAGCGATTTTTAAAAATTTAGCAGTTCCACTAAAAGCAATGGGGGAAAAACCGTCAATTTCGTTCACGTTCCGCAGGGGAAGCCCGCATGGAACAGGATCGTTGACATAGGGACAGACGCGGGCGGAATAGAGTGGAACTATGGAGGTGTGACAAATGTTCACTGCGTGGATTTTGCTGATGCTCAACAGCCTGTTCTTCACCCTGCGCCTCTCCGGCGGGGGAAGCGGCTCCTTCCCCCGTCCGCTGAAAGCGGAGGAGGAGCGGATGTACCTGGAGCGGATGGCGCAGGGTGATCTGGAGGCCCGGAACATCCTCATCGAGCACAACCTGCGCCTGGTGGCGCACATTATGAAAAAGTACTATACGCCCAACGGGGATCAGGACGATCTGATCTCCATCGGCACCATCGGACTGATCAAGGGGATCAGCACCTTCAAGCCGGACAAGAACGTGCGCCTGGCCACCTATGCCTCCCGCTGTATCGAAAACGAGATCCTGATGCACTTCCGCGCCCAGCGGAAGCTGCAGGGGGAGGTCTCCCTGTCGGATTCCATTGACGGGGATGGGGACGGCAACTCCCTGTCGCTGATGGACACCATCAGCGTGGACGACAATATGCTGGAGGAGCTGGATGCCCGTGACTCCTGCGCCAAGGTGCGCCGGTGCGTCAAGCGATGCCTGGACGAGCGGGAGGCCATGATCATCACCCTCCGGTACGGCCTGAATGCCCGCCCGCCCCTGACCCAGCGGGAGATCGCGGCCCAGTGCGGCATCTCCCGCTCCTATGTATCGCGCCGCGGCTATTGCAAGCGCGGAGGGGGATGTCTCCGGGGGCCGGGACGGCCCGGACGGAGACGCCACCCTCACTGCGGTGTCAGAGCGGGAAAAGCCAGCTTCTCGGAGGGAGGCCCGGAGTGCCGGACGTGCGGCCGACATCAACACCAGTGGTACAGTCAGCTCAGCGGATACCGGAGGTATCCGGCCACCAGGTCAATGAATACGCTGTTGGAGGGACTGCGGGTCAGGTGCCGTCCGGCCAGGGTATCCAGAAGGCTGTGGTCCTCAAGTTTCCAGCAGTCCCCGATTACGGTGCGGACAGCGCGCTCCACCGCGATTGAGGTGGTATGGAACTGCTTGGCGGTTTCCCGGTAGAGACGCTTGGTGATCAACTGGAGGGAGCTGGGATTGGCCGCCACCTGCACAGACATGTATACGGTGTAGTCAAATCCGACCAGGTTTCTGCGCACGCCCAGCCGGCGCAGGAGCAGCTCTGCCTTTTGAGAGGCATTTGCCGCGTCAAAAGTAGGTGACAGGGTGAAATTTGTCATAGGACAGACTCCTTTTTTCAAAAAGTAGATGTAAGGGAGCGTCCATGACTGGTGTGGACCGAGCCGCAAGCGACCCTCTGGTGGATGGAGCGCATCCGCTGCTTGACCTCCGATAGGCTTTCCAAAAACTATATGTACGCAAAAGAGGGAAATTGGACAAATGATTGAAAGATGGGAGAGGAATCTGCTTTTTTGTGGGGTTAATTTCCAAGGAAGTCGACAATATCCACGGAATAGGATACTTTTTTTCTTTGACAGCCGTTTGGAATGAATACATTCCGTATCTGGCGCAAATACCAAGGTAAAATCAAACGGAATCCATAGGTTCCAGGCTTGATTTTAAGGAGGTCTTCATGTCAGAGAAAATTAAGCAGGATATCTCAATTGGCAAAAACCTGCATCGCCTGCGCAAGCAGGCCGGACTGTCCCAGGAGCAGGTCGCGGTAAAGCTCCAGGTCATGGGCCTCCCTGTCAGCCGGGAAATCATCTCCCAGATGGAACTGGGCCGCTACAGTATCCGGGTCAGCGTCCTGATCGCTTTGAAGCAGATTTACGGCGTTTCTTATGAGGAGTTTTTTCAGGGCCTGCCAGACAGCCGGTAAAATGCAGGGAAGAAAAGCCGGAGCACCTGTGATAAAATAAAGAGAGAGAGAACAGGCGAGGGGGGAATGATACATGAATGAGGAACAGGGGAAATTCCTGGAGGAACTCTACCACGCGAATTTTAAGCGGATGCTCCTCGAGCTCTACCCCATATTAAAGGACATGCCCTCGGCACAGGTTGCCATTCAGGAAGCGGCGCGGATTGCGTGCCAGAAGCCGGAGGAGATGATGAGCAGCCCAAATCCCGCCGGATGGCTGCGGAAAACGGCGGGGCTGGTGGCGAAGAACATGCTGCGGGAGCAGGCCCGCCAGAAACGGACCTTTCTTCCGCTGGAAGTGCTTCTGCCGGAGAGTGAACCGTCAGAATGGGACGACAGCGACCGCGAATTGGTGCAGTTGTGTCTGGATGTCGTCTCCGAGGAGGATTTTACCCTGTTCCGGAGAGTGACCCTGGATGGTTGGACCTATGTGGATGCGGCAAAGGCGGCTGGCATTTCTCTGTGGGCCTGTTACAAGCGAGTGGAGCGAACGCAGAAAAAGCTCCGCCGCGCCATAGAGGAGCACCCGGAGCGATTTTTTTGAGACCTGTCCAAAAACAGGATGCTGTGTACATATAAATTATTGAAGGGGGCGCAATCGAATGGCAAGCCCAAGCAAAAATCAGAACTACGCCTATCTAAGCCGCCTGAGCACCCAAAAGCTGCTGGAGCTGCTGGCCGCTGCGCCGGCGCCCGCAGAAACGCCCGAGGACAAAGCTTATATAGACGCAATTGTGGAGGTGGTCTTAGAGAGAGAAGAGAGACATCCGACAGGGCTTCTACCCGACCCCGAGCAGGCATGGGAGGAGTTTCAGCAGTACTATAATACCCCGGAGGGGGAGGACCTGTCCCTCTACCCGGCAGAGAACCCCGGAACAGCCCCATCAGAACCAGCCCCCTCTCAGACAGAGTACCGGCCCCAAAGAAGGCCAAAACGCCACTTTTTTCGACGCGTTGTCATAGTAGCGGCTGTGGTGGTGTGTATCGCATTGCCCCCTGCGCTTGGTTTCGAGAATGTGTTTCAGATGTTTGGTGCGTGGACAGATGAAGTGTTTGTTTTTACGGGTAATGGTAAAAATGGTTTGATTCGAGAGTATGAGGATCTTAAAGTACTTAATAAGGAATACCAAAATCTTAAGGATGCCTTGGATGCTGTTAATATCGGGACAGATATTATTCCTAATTGGTTGCCAGATGGATTTAGTGAAGATACAATATCTGTTAATGAATTAAGTGGGATAAACAGAATAGAGGTAAGGGCCTACTACACAAACCAGGAATCTGTCATTACAATTGCATATAGCAGAATACCCGATGATACAAGAGAAGGCACGTCTACATTTGAAAAAGATGATATCGCTGTTGAAGAACTTGAAATAGGCGGAATTACACATTACATATTTGAAAATCTAGGAGTTAGGACGGCTGTCTGGAGTAAAGAAAATATTGAGTGTTCTATTAGTGGGGATATATCAGATTCAGATATTAAACAAATGATCTATTCAATTTATGAGGAAGGAAATCAAAAAGTATGCGAGAGGTAAAATTCCGTTTTATAACATTAACTTTAATATTATCTATTATCCTTGCTCTCCCTGCATTTGCAACGCAAAATACTTCTGACCGTGCAAGTGAGCAATTAAGAAGTTACTTCATGGATGCGAGAAATGCTGGGAATGGTGAAATTATAATTACATTCTCAGTTGATGGAACAAGAAAAATGGAACAGATAGGAGCCAAAAGAATCGTAGTATTTAATAAAGTTGGAGGAGTATGGTCAATAGTTGAATCTTGGTCAAAAGATGACTCTGGTATGACGGCTAGCAACGCATATTATTATGGAAACACGATGTATTTTAATGGCAAGGTAGGTACAGAGTATCGTGTTGACATTACAATATTTGCAGAAAATTCCTCTGGTTCGGACTCAAGGACACAAACTTTCTTTGTAACAACATAGAGAGCAAAAGCAGGCGCGTCCCGATTGGGACG